>ERZ824978.78-NODE-78-length-144356-cov-153.804693_pt1 | contig 144356 bp, 168 predicted proteins | sample MGYA00519860_ERZ824978 | MGnify/ENA primary metagenome ERZ824978 (study PRJEB31778, sample SAMEA3449184) | human gut metagenome | biome: human gut; feature: human-associated habitat; material: faeces | place: United Kingdom | collected 2010/2012 ... | reverse complement strand
TTGAATTTAAAACTCTGATCTGTTGAATTTAAAGCTCTGATCTGTTGAATTTAAAGCTCTGATCTGTTGAATTTTGTTGGAAGAGAGTGCCCTCCCTATCCCCCTCTCCAACCCCGGCTAATCCTCCGGCTTTCCGCATAGAACCCACGCCCTACCGCCTCGCTACCGGCATACGGAGAGCGCTACAAGCTTATACTCTGGCATGAAGTGTGGGGTGTTTGGAGATAATATCATTCCATAGAGAGAATAGAGAGTCTTCAACCCACGCCCTACCGTCTGCTTCTCCTATCAAGATAGATATTTAAACCTATAATCAAAGCCAATAAAGAAAAACAAAAGACCATTACAATATTATACTGATCCGGTCCGTACTCCAACATAGAACGAATACCAACCGACAGAAAATACAAGTCAGCTACTAATAAAAACCACCACATAGAATAAAAAAAATACAATAAGTGTGTCCGAAAATACGGGTATTATAAAACCTAACTAATTGATAATCAAGCATACCTCATTTTTGAGAAAAATACAATAAGCTTAATTTTCAATCCATAGAGACGAAAAAGGCGGCATCCGACGTCCTATTTTGGGTCAGAAAACCGCCTAAAGTTTCGTTTTAGGCCAATTTTAACGACATGATATAGACAAAATACCGGCATTATATCCAAACTATCATATTTTAGTTTCGTTTTAGACCAATATAGCTCACATCCGCCGTTCACTCTCAGAATATCTTACCCGTAAATAGAAAGAGTAGGATACAAAAATAGGGCTGCTCCGATATTCGGAACAACCCTACTCCTGTTTAAATACTGTTTATGTTTTCCTTCACGTATGTTCGTGATGTATGGACTTTGCGTTTGCATTTGTCCTTTCCCGTATCGGCATGATACGCTTCTTTAAGATCACGATACAACATAAATTCACGATACGCTCTTTTCCGCTTTTCTTTAGCTTCTTTCCTGGACAGACCGCGGACGTCTACCATATAAGATTTAAATTTCCTTTCCATGTTATTATATTGTTTATAATTTAGAGGTTGCTCCGGAATCGAACCGAACGCGCATTCCTATCCTGTACGAATTTTATGCTACAACCAACAGCCCGTAATTAGTACGTAGTTCTTGCGTACAGGCTCGTACTATGTTGTTATTATATTTTCCGTCTGCTACACTATTTCGCCACACATAACGGCATAGTGTCCTTGCGTTTTGATACGGCACGTCCCTACATGGTAGGCTACATGCTTGTACCCTGTAATTTAATCTACAGCCTTGTTCTGTTTTTCGTGTAAGCAAGTAAGACACGTTTCGATCTGAAGATAAACCTCGTACAACGGCATGTTTTCCAAACTGTAATCACATACCTAACATAAACCATACCTATTCGGATAGTCCATGCAGTAATACCAGCCCTTTAATTGCCAACGGCAAGGGCAACGGTATATCTATCTCCAATATGTAAAATAACTCTCTGTTTTGTCAGCTTCAGTCTAAAGCATACGCGGGACGTGCACCCACTGACAACGGCGTACAGGCGCGTTAAGGTACGCGCCAAACCCTGGAGAGCTTAACGGCGCTCTCCGTGCCTTATTACTGTTGGTTGCTTTCATGTGCGAGGTATTCACTTACACACTTTGCAACGGTGCGAATAGAATAAGATTTGATCTTAACAGCCACATAAGTAGATTTGTACTCATCTGTTTCTTTAACCAACCATTTAGTACTTTTTTTAGTCTCCAATGATTCGGCAGTAGTAAAACCAAATGCTTTATATTCGCTACCGTAAACCACATTCTCAGCGCACCAATCAGCCGTTTTAGCTTCAATTCCTTTTTCTTTGTCTGTATTGGTATCCTTATACACTTTAGAGTATAAAGCAAATTTAACAAAGGTATCGTCAACTTTCGGTAACATTTGGCTACACACGGCTACCAGGCGTTTTTTATCCTTGGCGAGGGCTGCAACCTTTACGGCGTATTCTGCCGGTATTTCCAAGGCCTTGCAAATAGCCTTTAGATCAGCTCCATTAGCAAATAGAGCGTTGTACAACTTAACCGCACCTACCAAATTTGCAGCATTTTCTTTAATAACAGCATTCTGTAGTTTGTTTACATTTTTTTTCGTAATCATATCCAATATATTTTAATTGTTAAACAAATGATATTCAATTTAATGACCCACAACGCAGGCAATTACAGATACATATATAGTTCACCCAACGGGTACACTATATAGGTTCACTATGTTAACTCGTGATCTCTCTCGATCACGACGCAAATATACGACATTTATCAATACAATAAATATATATGCTATCTTTTTTTTGTTAACTTGTATTAATTTCGATTCTATTATATGATTATCAGCAAGTTACAAAACGAACGAGAGTAGTATTATACGCGTACATTAATATGTAGAATATATGCTTATTTAAGTGGCTTATAATCAATAGGTTATAATAATACATTGATTATCAATAATTTAAATAAGTGATTGATAATCAGCGAGTTTTTAGGTTTGAGGTAAAAACGCGTTTCCGGTTTTCCAGCGAAGGGGGTGTGGGGAAGAAAACGCGTTTCGGGGGCGGGAGGTTCGTGATAGGTACCCCCTCTCTCCCATCAAACAAACCTATTTCTCATCTCTCCCATCAAACAAACCTATTTCATTTTCTCCCATCAAACAAACCTATTTCATTTTCTCATCTATCTCCCATCACACAAACCTATTTCTCATCTATCTCCCATCACACAAACCTATTTCATTTTCTCCCATCACACAAACCTATTTCATTTTCTCATCTATCTCCCATCAAACAAACCTATTTCTGCCTCTCTCCCATCACACAAACCTATTTCATTTTCTCATCTATCTCCCATCAAACCCACCTATCCACACAACACAAAAAAAATAGGATTGATATAAACCAATCCTATTTAAAACACGACCTTATTAATTTATTGAATTGATGTAAGTTTGTGGTTTTCAATGAAGTCCTTAAATTGGTCGCTTGATGCGTCTATAACGAATCCAGCAGCACCGGCATGTCCTCCACCACCGAATCTCTTACTTACCTCACAGCAATCTGCGCTTCCTTCACCACATTCATAAAGAGAAACCCGGACTTTCCCATTTGGAAGGATACAGAACGGCATCAGGGCTTTAATACCTTTCCCGTCAATCCAGTCTGGTGTTAGCGACGCAAAGACCTTAGAACTAAATTCGGCAGTATTCATCGCCACAACCTTCACCTCATCAACGTAAGCTTCAAACGCGAATTTCTTTACTTCTTCTTCGTTCTTTCCTGATAGATACCGCACTATCTTACGTCCTTCTTGCTCCAGATTATAAATGATATGAAGTTCGTTTGTGTAACCAATATGATCCTCAAAGTGTTTTGATAATAACTTAAACATTCTCATAACATTCAGACCTATATCAGATCTAATAGCGTACTGAACGTGTTCTACGTTATCCCAACCGAACCTTGTTTCTTTATTCCAGACATCGTAGTCAGACAGGCACCGCACGATCTCCGGCACCTTCCCCATCAGCAGGTCGGCCGCCAGGGCGCACGCCGCCACACCTACCTTCCTCAACCCTGGAACGGTAAATCCCCATTCCTTACTGTCTTCAATAATTCCTTTATGATGGTCTATCCACATCAGGCTCTTTCCCTCATCCAGCCACTTTCTGAAAATAGATTTAGATTCTGCTCCGAAAGACACATCAAGAACGTAAACTACCTCACATTCATCTACTTTCTTAAGTACGATATTAACATCATCTTCATACGAATACGGGACATGCACAAACACATTCTCCTTACGATTTTCGTATATGGAGGCGATGGCAGCCGACGCCACACCATCCAAATCTGATTTATGATAAACTATCGCTGATTTCTTTGCTTTCATGATATAAGCTTATATATTTGATACTACCGTCTTCTAATGTCTCTATTTTTATAATATCACTATATGAATTGAAACTCTGATCTTTATCAATCTTTAAATTCAATACATCATCTACAGTTGCAGTTTTTCCATCATCGGTTTCAATCTTATAAAAATCTTTTAAAGTGATTTTTATATTAAGATCAACCCCATATGGATTTTCAAGGATATATATATGATCGTTGTTTAGAATAACTATTCCTTCACTTGTATGTTCTTTGGACAATACATATTCTAAATCAAGATCTTTATCCAAAAACGTAGTAATATCCATATAGTTAATACCGGAATTATAAGCACATACCTTATCCGAATCAGAGAACTGCCCTGGTAGGCCACTGGCGTCCCCGACCATCAACGAACATCCCTTAAGTTGACTGAAGTTCATACCGCGCATTACCGTGTCTTTACACTTCATAAGAATATCATCAATCATGCCCGTGTTAGGCTTCCTCATCGGATTTTGTTCGTCATTTGAATAACACAACCTTTTTTCATATAGGACGCCTCTTATACCTCTCTTTACCGCCAGATCATGTACGCACCTCAGTACGTATTCTATCTTAGCTTCAATATCAGCTCCAGAAACAAACCCAGCTTCTACTCCTCCTTGATTGCTTACGATAGCAAATACCTTAACACCGTTCTCCTGCATGAGGTCAAGAGCCTTATTCACCACATCCATCTTAATCCTCATATCTGTCAAGTCTGTAGCGAACGTATTCCCAGAAGCGGTTTCTATAAGCGTTCCATCAAAATCAAACAATAATATTCGTTTGGATTTTATATCAATATCTTGTACCATATCATTCTCCTTTTTCGAACTTACTTTTCTTAATCTCTCTCGGAACCAGGCAGAACACACCATCTTCGTCCTTAATCTTCACAATATCATAAACCGCATACTGATTATCACCGATATCCCAACCCAGCGAAGACAGTACATCACGGAGGTAAATACGTCTATATTTCTCACCTTGTTTATTTAATAAAAACGATCTCTCGTCTTCTACCTTAGAAGGAGCTATATACAAATTAGAATCCAACACCCCTTTAAACTCAGCTCCTTCTTCCATACCAATCAGAACCGCATCTTCGATACCCATCCATTTCAGGTTATCTACCGATATGGTCATAATCCGATCTTTGCTAATAGAAAGCTTTCTGATTTTAGCTTCTTTTGTCTTAGAACCTACATAGACCTTACTGCTTAAAAAGTTTATCTTCATGATATAATGTTTTTAAATTGTATCGTAAATATACGTAATAATATTAACAATACAATTTAAAAACAATTAAAATATGATATTATAATACGGGTAATCTTTTGAATTGCCTTGGAGCCAATTCGGATATGGTTCCGTGGAAAGCAAGACGAGAACCGTAGCTCGAATCCATGTCCGACGCATCGTAAGCCGCATCCGTATACGCCACGCCTCCAGTCGGATACGAGAGGTAACCGGAGCGCGCCAAAACAAGGGAGCTGTCTGATGTCCGACTATAGTAATCTGAATAATGCGTGGAATCGCTACCGCCAACTTGTGTCGGCACCACATCAAAAAACGGACCATTTTCGGCTGCTATATTTATTATCCAACCGCTGAAAGTCTCGGCGTTCACATTGCGAGTCGAACCGTCCGGGTCGGTGATTTTCCAAACTCGGTTGTTTATTTCTACACCTTCAACCCATTCACAGATACCGCCAAAAACCCCTTCAAGTCCTAAGCCGCAAACGTACTTTGAACTTTCGTTTTTGGTATCCGCACCGCCGGTTGCGTTGCTGCTTCCCGTTGTTGTAGCCGGGCTACTTCCTGCGCCACCGGGTCCTAATACGCCTTGCAGGTTACGTGTTTTATACTTAGCATACAACATCATAGCAATTACACAATGTTGTTGAAAATCTATCACCTGGAACCCGGTGCCACGCGCTTTTGCGTAACTTCTGAAATCAGATAATGATACGTTCGTCGTAGGAGTAACATCACTCCAGCTATATAGTCTATTTGAAGACACATATCCTTTATATGCTCCAACAAGAGATTGCGGGACATGGATGTAAGTGCCATCGATATTATGATCAGCAAAATGATAAAGAAATTTATTATCATCCACCTTATACCATTTATACCAAAATTCTAAGAAAACGACCATCACATCACCTTCTTGTCCGGTAAGATCAGCCGGACTACCATCAAGATAGAAGTTACTGTCGTTATCATCTAATCTACATACAAAAACCTCTCCTCCTCCCATAGCGCTCTTGCAAAGAACTCTATAGAAGCCACTGGTAATCAACCTATATAAAAAATCGAAGTCTTCGCTTATTGTTATATTAGCCGGATCTGATACAGATTTATCAAAAACTATAAAATTATCAGTAGGGAGACCGCCCCCCCCCCCTATTTTGTTAAAAAATCTTCTTCTCATGATTGTCTTATTTTGGGATAAAGATAACTTTAAATTTATAAACATGAATAATATGATTTTCGTATAATAAATCTATCTTTGTCAAGATATTAATTAACTACAAAATTATTTATGTTATGGCAGAATTGAAAATAGGTTTTGTAACCTTCAATCCCGGATTAGGTGACGGTGATCAGGCAGTCACCGTATCAGGTGAAAAATACGAAGGTCGTGTACAGCGCACGCAACAAGTAGAATTTGGTGCCGAATCAGGCGTTGTTAAGAAAACTGCTACCATCAACCAAGCTGCGGCGGCTGAGTTTGTAAAAATAGATCCTACTGCATCCGTAGGGAAAGGAGGTGGTACTGTAACGATCAACGGTACAAGTAACTCAACTAAATTAACGTTCTCCTTAACTCCGGACAAAACTCATCCTCTGACGTTGGAAAGACCTACCTCCTATCAGGCGGCAGGCAAGGCTACCAACAACGGCGCTGTTATTGCCGACGACCCTGGTGCAACAGGGGGCTTTGCTTTCAGTATCGTATTCTCCGGTATTGCAGCGAACACTAATATAAACGATCTGGTAAATACTCTTAAGGTGACGGCCGCTGGTGGTCAGACAGCTAATACGGTTATTACCCAGACAGCAGGTGATCCGTTCTTGGAGATAGACAAGGAGGTAATTAACTTGGATGCAAACGGTACTCCTCAGACTATCAATGTTAATACAAACATCAAGTGGACTATCACGCAAGCTGTTTCTAAGTTGGTAAGGAAAGTAATGAAATAACAATTACTTACAGAAAAAGAAAAGGGGCGTCTATTTGGCGTCCCTTTTTTCTATGCATTGTATGTAGTATTTATCTTTTTGCCTACTGACAAAAATCTTTTTCAAAATCATCTGTTTTCTGATATGGACTCTTTTCCCGTCATCTAATTCCCTCCATATTTCATTAAAGATCAAATCTATTAATTCCATAACCTTCTTATCGGAGACAAGATTCTTTCTACCGGGGCTGACCCATCCATCATCAGTCATCTTACCGGCTATCCTATTAGCTATCCTGCTTAATTCACGTGGGGTGCTCATTTTAATTTGTTTTTAAATATTCTACCTTTTTCACACTGAAGAATGCAGTCTCTCATGGGATGATCTTGTTCGTGATCGTCACACATCGGAAATTCATTTCCATAGGGGAAAGCAATGTGCGGGCACTGCGCCCTGAACGCATCCCAGGCCGACTTCCTCACAGCCTCAGCCCCGGCACGCACGCCTTTCTCTCTTTCCTTGGCCGGGTCAGCATACACGTTTGAAATAGCTCTTTTCTTCCAAGTAAGCATATTGTAGTAAAACTTATCCACCAGTTTCCTACCCACTACATCAAACTTCTGTCTATGAATTAAAGGTGCGACCTTAACGACGTTCTTCCTATTTTTACTGACATCGACATAAATCAGCCCGGCATAAGACGGAACTTCACTTACGTCAATCATATTAGGCGGACAGGCGTAGTAGAAATAGTTTGGAGGATAGCTTATGACACCACCTACTTTAATAATGCCGTCTTTAAGAACCTTATGTTTTTTATCCTTTTTGAAGTCGTTAAAGAAATCTTGTTTAGACATCTTGACCTCTACTTCATAAGCGTACAATGATCTGGTTATGGCCAGGAAGTCAGATTCCCAATCATATATATGAAGATTGTTAATAACATACATCGGATTACTTAACAGATCCCTATTAAGGATCTTAAGCATTTGTTGCTCTGGGTAGTTCATTGTCTTACTTTTTTAGAGGCTTGTGGCGGAATCGAACCGCCCTACGAGGTTTTGCGGACCCCTGACTAAACCACTCATCCAACAAGCCATGTAGCCCAACCGGGAGTCGAACCCGGAACTAAAGTTTAGGAAACTTTTGTTATATCCGTTTAACTACCAGGCTATTTAATGTTTGCTATGTTCACACACCGCAAACACTGAGATAATTAACATTTCCACAAAAACTTATCGTTATCCAAGGAGGATTCGAACCTCCGCTAACAGAACCAAAATCTGTTGTGCTACCACTACACCATTGGACAGTGGTCCCGGAGGGATTTGAACCCACGATCTTGCGGTTATGAGCCGCCTGCTTTCACCACTAAGCTACAGGACCTTAAAAATATGCAGGAGCCTTCACAGACGCCTGCATATAACAGCTAAATATTAACCAATAATTATCCTAAAAACTATCTCAACGCAAACTTCTTTTTTTTCTTCTTCTTTTTAGTGTCTTTTACTCGTTCAGCTTCGTTTTCGGGCTCCACAATATCACCGGCTTCTTCCTGAATCACATCCGTCTCAGGAACAACATCAGACTTCTCCGGTTCTGCCACATCCTTATCTGCCTCCTCATCTTTATCCAATTCCGGCTCAGCGACATCATTTTTGTCTTTACCGATTATACCTATCTGGTAGCCTCTTAATTCTATTTGCATTGATTTCAGCTTCGATTCTAACTCCTGTATTGCCTTGGCTCCAATAGAAACCTCATTTTCCAAATCTCCGATTCTGATCCTGGCTTCAATCAATGCATTTGATTTCTTTTTTAATTCAAATGAGATACTGTCTCTCTTTTCTTCCAAGTTACTGATTTTGTAATTAGCCTCATCAAGATCAGACTTAGCTTTGTCAAGATCAGCCTTGGCCGCATCAAGTTCTTCCGTTTTCTTCTTGACGCTTTTTATCAGCTTTTTCTGATTTTCCTTCAAGGAGTCAATTTTTTCCTTAGACGTAGAAAGATCTTTGCCAATAGATAAAATCTCTTTATCCTTTGAAGCGATATCTGACTTAAGTTCGGAAAGCCTTTCCTTGTAAAAATCAGCCTTATCCTGCATTTCCTCAATTTCTTTTGCAAGATTTTCGGATTTAATAGCTTTCTCCCTGTACATTGACAGCTTGCTGTCTGTGATGAATGTAAAACCTAACATGCTCATTTTCAAAATATTTAAACATTACTTAACTCCAGAACTACCAAGACCTTTTTCTCCACGTTCATTTCCGTCTTCTACCTCAATATCTGTCACCTCTTCCAATACCATTTTGTATTGTGGAACGATTTCCATCTGAGCTATTCGATCGTTTTTATGGATTACGGTCGGTTTTTTATTGATTTTAGTAAGATTAACCATATACTCTCCTTTGTAGGTAAATTCGCATTTACCGGGTGCGTTAGTAACTACCACTCCCTCGTCAAAAGAGAATCCTGATCTTCCTTCTACATTCGCACACCATCCTTCTGGGATATTCAACTTGAAGCCGGTTCCGATTCTAACAGAATAACCTTGATATAAGGTAATTGATTCAAAATCGGAAGGAACATCTATTTCCACTCCCATGTCATTCACCATCTTCACCACTCTATATGCACGAATATCACAACATGCATCTCCATCATGTTTGTATTCAGGTACCACTACATCAGGATAAAGTTTCTTAATACCTACCTGCACAGTCTTCTGATAACCTGGAGTCAAATACGATTCAGGTATTTTATTAACAACCTTATCTTCTTTTTTATGTTTGTTGTTCTTTTCAGAAACAGTATCCTTCTTATTATCTTCTTTTTCAGAAAGAAGTCTTTCAATATCTTCTAACTTGTCCATTATTATATTTTTATAGTACAATAAACAATACCTTCTTTTTTTATATCCTTCGTTGATTCATAACACTCACGAAAAGTACTTATGTCTGCATCATTAGGATCATCGACCCACTCATCTCCTTGCTTATATTTTTCTCTGGTTTCTGAGTAGATCATACATAATTTATCCCCATGCTTCGCCATAATCCTTTCTTCTGTCACTTTCCTACGAAGTTTAATAAGGGGAAATCTTGTAACTATTTCTACCATCATTCTACACTATCTTTAAAAGCCCAAGAGATGTTATTCTCCTGGGCTGATGTTTATATTAAAATGGAAGGTCATCTTCTTCCATAGGAGGAAAGTTCGGCATCTGTGCTTGCGGCTGTGGCTGCGTCTGATGCTGAGGCTTGGTGCTCCTTGTGGTAGGTGCCGGGGCAGGCTGAGCTGTCGGCTGTGGCGTATAAGCCGGTGCCTGATACTGTGCTGGCTGTTGAGCAGGTTGTTGGTAATTCTGATACGGAATAGCACTCGGAACAGACTGAGGTTGTTGAACCTGTTGAGGCTCTGCCGGCTGCTGGGGATAAGTCTGAGGAGCTGTAGGCTCTTGCTGAGTATTTCCTCCTAAACCTAATTTAGCCATTATACCGGCTCTGATGTCTTTAATAGAAGCATTGAACCTGTTTGAATATTCAGTAATCTTCTGATAAGTAAAGTTATTTTGAGCTGAATAATCGAGGCTTTTCTTACCATCAAATCCTGTAACTTCAACAGGATCAGGCCAACCATTTACGCCTTTTTTATAATAACGTTCAACAAGCTGATCTTTTTCTCCGTCTACTCCGGCATACGCGATAATAAGCTCCGAAGAGCCAAACTCATCATCTTTCTTCTTCTTAAAGACATTGAAATAAATTTCACGACTGAAATCGATGTTTTCGTAGTATTTTACGAAGCTCTTAACAAAGCCCTTGATATTTCCTTTTTGATTGACGAGAGGTATGGAAATACAATAGTTTTCATTAAGCTCGTAATCTTTCAACACGATAAGGAAATTAGTAGCAGTATTTCCATTAGAGAAAGTACTTGTCTTTAACCCGATGTAGTTGATGTACCCAACTATTCCATTATAATACTCTTTCCAATATCCTGCCGGCTGACCGTTATTAGGATTTATGTGCTGAACGAAACCTTCTTTCGGTTCGTTACTTTTTTCATACAAGTTACCATCCGAATTAATATACAGATAATAAGTTGTACCAAAACTTCTGTTTTCTCTAAAAGCCATATTTTTATTTTTTTTATAGATTATACAATGTTTGATTTAAGACGTATGTTGATTCGTATTTAGGATTGAAAATCTTTATCATCTTATACTGATCAGACCAATCCATGACAGTATCTCCTTTTATAAGTGATTTTACGGAAGACAGTATATTTTCCTTACCGATAGAAAAATTAAAACACGGGCCTTCAAGCGCATTTAAAGGCATCGATTCCATTATTCTTTTTCTATTTCCAAAATCCTCAGACATTACCGTTATACCGTTTTCTTCATCTACCTTGACATTAACAACATTATCCACTAAAGTCATAGAATTAAGAACCGATATAAGCAAATCCCTGTCGAACTTAACCCTTGAAGATCTTTCGAATTTATTACATACATATTCGTAGTTAGGATACTGTTGTTCTACGTTCATATCCGATATAATCACATTATCAAAGCATAAGAACGTCCTAACGCCATCTGTGGAAATACTGATCTCCGTATCTTTATCAGATAGAAAGCGGTATAAGATGGAAGCCGCGACCTCGCTTAGCATAATCGACCTTTCTTCTACTGCATTAGCATACTCTTTCCTATTTATAAACAGACGGAACATATCAGTAGAAACAATGTCAATATAGTCCTTCTTCACATTAAGAAGAATCGAGCATATAGCCGGTCTAAATTCATCCGATCCAACAAACGCAAAAGATCTTTTCATAGACTGAATGAAAGATGAGCTCATAACACGAATGCCATCACCTACAGGATAAAAGAAATCAGGGAAAGCCTTATCCTCAATCCAAGTAGAAGAAAAAGATCCTCTATCGTATTTAAAAACGATACTGTAATCGTTTTTAATCTCTATCTCTATATCCTGGTTATGATTTTTAAAAAACGAAATAAGAGTCCCGGCATCTACTAAAAGAGAAAACTTATGGTCACAAGAAATATCAGTATTCACATCGAAAATATCATCCGTATATGTTATACGTTCGTTCATGGCTTGTATCCGGATATGATCAAAATATAAAGTAATTTTTATATTCGATGTGACACAATCCTTTAGAACCTTATCAAACATTTTTGAAATGTTTGAAAGTTTCTCATTCATTAGTATGCCAGGAACTCTTACTTTCATTTTTTAAAACCTACGATTATGATTATCTAACACTGCAAATGTATTATTTTAAAATCTAATTTTGAATTAATTGGATTTAAAATGATTTAAAATAGATTAAATTGTTCTTCTTGCTGCTTCTGCTATAAGCATCGCATCAACTATACCGTCATGGGCGGTCTTACATCTTTCGTTTTTAACGAACGTATCGTTTGGCCACAGCCTTTTAGCGCAAGCCAATGACGTTTTCTTAGTATTCACCTTACTGGCCTCCATGACCTTATCAGAATGCGTCCAAACCAATTTCTGCCATGTTTTAGGGGCTATGAAATTAACGGAGCAACTTATGTCCGTAAATGCCATGCAGAGGGAGAGGAACAGCCCATGCAGTTGGCCTTTGTTCTCCATGAGGGAGGCTGTAGAGGATGTGCTGACCCCGTACAGTGCGTGGACGTCCTCTATGACAAATACTACCCTATCAGGATTGTTTTCTACGATCGTATCCCGGCAAAAAACATATTCTTTAGTCAAGTCTACTGGTCCTGAAACTGATATTCTTGGAGTGGAGATTCTTGATATTAGTTTGCTATCCTGATCGATGCAGGCTATGGCTCCATCTTTTCCCGGGTCTGCTGCTATATATAATACCATAATATATCAATTTAGATTCATGTCAATTTTACCAATGCCGTCATCATTGTCAAAACCGCCATTGTTTGTAAGTTCGTAATCAATAGCCACAGCACCGTTACCAAGAATGTAAAATCCTTTAAACATCTTTCCTATCTCAATAGGATACACGACATTTACGTCCCTTCCAATATCCTCAAACGGCATAGCGATATCTTCTGTTTCAGCTTCTTTTTGTTTTGCTAATACCCCAACAGGTATATTTTCACCTTTTATAGATGCGTATGTAACCATATACAGAACATCGTTATTAACAAACACCCTATCACTACTCACCTTATCCAAGCTGACATATATAATATGTTTTATAAAACTATTGATATCTCCACATATGTTAATAGCCTCTACTTCTTTAGGAATAACGACTTCCACTTCTTCTGGTTTTATATTTTTCTTTTTCATTGCATTAATTTTTTCGTGTTTTGTTTTACTTCTTCAACAAGATCCTGATCTTTCATCATTTCCTGCTTAAGTTTCTCATTCTCCTTAATTCTTTTCACCCTATCGGCAAGAATCTTCTTATATTTCTTATCCGATATTTTAATAAACCAAGGACAGTTCCTTGATGGAATCCTTTTACATGGATAGTCAGTGAGACCGTTCGGCCCAAACTGCTCGCATCGGTTACATTTCTCTTCGCCTGTCATTACATCATATTTTAGGGAAACATTCTTCCAGCTCTCTATAAGAGCACTCTACTACAACAGAATCTCCTTTAGGGAGAAATACTAAAATAGAATCGATAGAAAAAACACTATCTACTTTCCTTACAAGTTGGCCATGCTTGTAAGAAGACATGACCAACCTAATTCCATACGTATCATAATAAGAGCCTTTCCTACATGGAGTTATGTTTTCAACAATATAATCAAAGCCTCCGATATTAACTTCATCGCCGGCACTGATTTCCATAATAGGAATCATTTTGGCTCTTCTATCTATGCTTATTTTCATTTAGCTACTTCGAATTTTATCTGTTCTTTAGGTTCATAATTCCATACCTCAAAATCATCAGCTACAAAATCATAAAACCCTTTCCCTTCCATACGAGATGAGATAGTAACCTGCGGAATCGGACCAAAGAGAGAACGATGGAGGAGCTCGTTTGCCTGTTCTTCGTGACGGTCATACACATGCATATCTTGGATGAAATGAGTGAAAACTGCGGGCCTTAACCCGGCGTCGTGAGCAAACATCATCATCAACGCCGCATATTGAGCTACATTCCAGTAAGAAGCTGTAATCATATCCTGGCTGCGCTGATAAAGCGTCATATACAACTCATCTCCTTTAACAGATAAATTGATCTGAAACGCACATTCTTGAAGAGGTTTTAGTCCATTGGTTTCAGGATCGAACATGGATGCTACTATTCTTCTTGACGAACGATCATTCTTGAGTGACCAAAGAATGAAATCTGTTTGGTTAAGAAAACCGTAAAGACCATCATGGATATCTGTCATACCCTCTGGAGCTTTTCCGGTTCCCATATAAACATGTCTGTTCACCATATCTCCGTAACATCCTTCGATCTTTCCATTATCATCAGCCCACTGATCCCATATATGAAGACCAAGATCTTTGATATCTACCGATCTTTTTTGCCAAATCCACAATATTTCTTTTATGGAGTTTTTAAGATTAGTAGGTCTAAGTGAACCAAGAGGAAATTCTCGACGAAGATCGTACTGGTTGCATACTTGCAGGATACGCTTCACCTTGACGCCTGTCCCGTCACCGTAGACCGGACGCTTCACTTCTTCCCACGGCTGGCTCATTATAAGAGCCAAATTGTCTTGAAATATTTTATCTACTTTTGACATGATTATATTTTTTATAAATTAAACTCTGCAAAATCTATTTCAGATCCGGTTGACAAATTAATCATTGACTTTTCAAGCTCTTCCATTGGAACCGGTTTCACAATACCTCCATTACCAAGAGTCCTTTTATAGAAGTTTATCACCACCTGATCGCTGGTTTTTACCGTCTTAGGAATAGGTTGACGAAGATATAATCCATCAAGAGACTTTACTCTTGAAAGAGCTGTATATAGCTGTCCTGTTTCAAAAGAATTAGATACATCCATCATAGCCGCATCCAATGTCAGGCCTTGGGCTTTATGGATCGTGATAGAATAACCTATTTTTATAGGATACTGAATAATAGCTCCTACTACTTCAGATTCTATCTTATATCCGTTTCTTACGTATTTTACTTTCTCAAACGAACATGGTGTTATAACAACCTTAGTATGCTCATCATCTTTCGGTTTATCAAGGACTACTTCAATCTCACCCTTTTTTATAGATAATACAGTACCAAGAGAGCCATTGAAGTACTCTCCTCCGTTTCTTGTTATCATAACTCTTGATCCTTCTTTCAAGAAAAGAGTTTTTTCAACCGGAGCATCTTTAGGATAATCACCGTTTATAACAGCTTCTAATTTTCTTAAAGAGCCTGGTAACGATGATATTCTCATTTCGTTAATAGCCGTAGCTTTTGAGTTGGTAGTTACAATCTCAACATATCCTTGATTATTATCAGACTGAATACATCTGCTGTTTATTGTATCAAATACATCATCATCCATCTGCCCTTCACGCACCTTATTAAGGACACTAATAAACTTCTCATCTTTCTGACGGTATATTTTTTCAAAAGAAACCATTTCCATACCAGAAGCCATTAGAGACTTGGAGCTAAAGAAGTAAGATGTATCGTATATTTCTCTAAAAAAATCCTCCTTAATTACTGGCGGAAGTTGAAATAAATCACCTACCATAATAAGTTTCACGCCGCCAAACGGGTCCTTGTCTCCTCTTGCATGACGAAGTATATCAGCTACGTTGTCAAGAAGATCAGGGCGAACCATAGAAATCTCGTCTATGATAAGATACTTTATATTCTGTAAAATCTTTTCCGAACCTCCGTTGAATTTATATTCGCAGTTATCCATAAACGCGCCTTTTCGTATTTCAGGTATATACGGCTGCATTCCTATTCTAAAAAATGAATGAATGGTTTGACCACCTGCATTAACAGCAGCAACACCTGTAGGAGCTACAACAACCGCATTTTTTAATGCCGGTATAATACGCTTAAGGAACGTTGTTTTTCCACTTCCTCCTTTACCGGTTATAAACAGCGGTTTTGGTGACTTACAAATAGACTTAATAGCCTTTCCTTGTGCGACATTACCTTCGGACATAACTGAACGAAGAACGCACTCCATGATTTTTTTGTCGTAACTTATAGCCATCTTTTTTCTGATTTTGTTCTACAAAACAAAAGTATGAAAATAAAATAAAACCTAAAATATAAAATAAATTAATTAGGATTAAAAAGAAATAATAAGTTGGATAAGTAGTTTTAGATCAGACAGTAATATGATTTCGTATAGATATGGTTATGGCATAGTAGTGGCTAACGGGTGTTTCCGTCGATGTTCTACGATATTATCGTTTTTCGGCTCTGTCGGCGACTACTAAGAACAGACCCTCTCTCAAGTACCAAACATTATAATGATGAATACTGAGATGAAGGATAAAGATAGGTATCATTATAGAATGATAGTTCTTCAAATGGTATATCCTTGAATACAGATTCGCCATCTAATTCTTTATCATTCTCTACTGTTGTATTAATATTAGGTAATGATTGGATAGATATATCCATATTCTCTATCTTTTCCTTAAACTGTTCTGCCTTAACATACGTATAGATATCTTCGCTTACCGATCCTACTGCTTTAGCCATCTCGCCGGCGAACTCAGCATACATATCCCGTACCTCATTAAAACCTGCCTTTTTGTCAGGAGCGGTATTGTTATAGGTTTTCATTCTCCTACTTACCCTACCGCAGACCCCGGCAACGGACGTCCCCACCTCAGCACAGCAGGCTTCCGCATCAGCCATGCCTGCCTTTACTGTGGCTACCTTCTCCTTACTCCATCCACTAACCTTGTCGTATGATTGTTTAAGACGGTTTAAGAACATGTCCATTCTGCGCTTCTTATCTTCTGCTATGATAGCGCGATAGTACTTTCTTATAATTTGGTTTTGTGTACTTCGCTCATATCCGTCCCAGAAGTCTTTGTGCGCTTCTTTAGCCATAGAAGAAGCCAATGACCTTGCTTCTTCTTCTTTTGTCTTTTTACGATCTATGCCAAGGATTTCGCCATCTTCGGAAACAACTTCTTCTGCGTTTAGGAAACGTAGGATATGAGTATTGTCTTTTAAGAAGAAATTGAAATCGTCTTTTTTACTCACTTTTTCTTTTTCTCCTTTCTCTATATCCTTCTCTCCAAAATACCATCTGTTTGTTGCTCCTTTTTTATACAAGGTCCAGGTATTTGCTATTTGCCAGAAAACGGCTCCGTGCCTATATACCGGAATTAGCTTACCTATTGGGTAGTTATGTTCGTTTGCTTCAATGTAAGCACGAGGATTATCTACGTATGTTATAAATTGTATGTTTTCGAACCTTTTTACGAGCTTGTCTTGTATCGCCATACCGACAATCTCTTTCGCTTTTGTTAGTCCTACATTCAAGTACAATGCAATTGTTTTATTACTTATCGTCGAATCAATTAATCCATAATACGAGTGGCTTCCGTCTACGACATCAGCCTGAGAGTTTGTCTCTCCACTGTTCAGTACAGACTCATTGTTTTTGACTAAATTAACAAACATCGCCTCTCTTATCCTGTCAAGGACTTTTTCATGGTTTGTTATTTCATTTTTCTTTATCTTAATTAAAATCCTATTCTTTGGAATATTCACTTTCCCGCATCCGAGAGTAAGTTGTACGCCATTAACACGATATCTTCTTGCTACAAACGTACTATCCGTCATACGGAACAGTTCGTCAAACATCGGATGTCCTGTCATGTTCTTGAACTTCGAATACCCGATTCCAAGTTTATGAAGAAGATCTTTCTGGTTTTTGAATCTTATTCTCGAATCCCGGCGGGAGATTTTTATCATACAGTATAAAGCATACAATTCCATGAACAACGAATCATCTGACCACTGTTCCAAAAGTCTGAGACTTATGTTAATATTTCTACCTAATTGTAGCTTCATAATTTTTAACAAGAAAAATCGGATGGATTTTTGGGGATATCCATCCGATTCATGTCTTTTTTCGTTCGGAAAATCCCAAAACTCCGTTACAGATTTGAGAAGCAAACAATGAAAGACGATTAATATTTTTTTTATCATTCATTATTTATTTCCTAGATCTGTAACGTACAGCAAATATAGAAACAAATAATGAATATCAAATAACAAGATCTTATTTTTTTAATGCTACAGTGCAAATATCGGGACAAATCCTGAATCCATTGTCATAAAATACGTTAATTTTAAATTTATAAATCCTTAATCCTTATCTTTGTATCAAAACGATAATCTCATGAAAGAAAGTGATAATAAAGATGTTAGTAATAGAGCTTATAGGCTTTTAGTACCTTATTCCAATACGGTAGATATGGCGAAGAAGATACTTCTGTTTTATAACGGATACTTAATGGCTTCCGGCAATGAGAAGAATGTCATAGATGCGAGGCACTTAAATCTTCTTGCCTATTATTTTGTGTTTGGATATTCGTATGAGACGAAGAAGAAGTTTTCTCATTGTTTCAGTACCGATCTTCAATATGTATCGGTTTTGGATACGGAGATGAAGAAGCGTGGTATTTTGATTGACCGTGAAGGGAATTACAGGACAAGGTGTTTGTGCCCGGATATAGAGAACATGCGCCGTCTTTTTGTATTGGAGGGTTCAAGAGATCAATGTGCGTTGGTTTCTTTATTTTACAGAAAGAAAACTTTTGAATCAGATGCCGAAGAATGATTTCCCTATATCATTTGAGTCACATATTATAGATGATGTGATGGATAAGACCGGGGGCGTTTACGACCGAAACCAAATACGTGACGTTTTCAGAGCCAGTATTTCTTATGCCAATAACTTATGTACGTACACAGATAACGTGTCTGTATCGTTCCCGTATGTAGGTGATATGGTTTGTAACCTTCATGAGATGGAGAGGCGCAAATACAATCTTGAGCGTCTTAAATCCAAGGTAGAAAAATTATCTAAGTATCAGGAAAAAGAACTTCAGTGCCTTGATATTAAGATAAGGATGATAAAGAATGCTTATGATTCAGGTGAGATAAAGGGTGGTGATATGTTGATAAAACACAACAAATTATCTATCTTTAAATCTCGTAAGGGTCATAGTTTTAGTGAAATACAAAATATTCAAGATCAAGAATTTAATAGATAGGAAATGAAAAAGATTTTGCAAGCGGAAGTTATATACGATGCTTTTATGGATACGATATTAAAAAAACTTCCAAGAAAAAAAGAGGATTATCCTGATTGGTACAAAGAACGTCTTGAAAAGTGTGAAGGATGTAAATTTAATACCAAGAACGTCCCTAACTCTATGTTGCCTCTTTCTTTGTATGTAAGCAAGAAAATAGGTAAAAATCGTTGTTCGGTATGTACGTGCTTCATCAAGCAAAAGGCCTGGAGCAAGACAGAGGAGTGTGCGCTTGGGGAGGGGCTTCCCCGTCCTTCGTGGATGGACCGTCAGTATTCTATTGATTTTTATGATGAGAAGTCAAGATGGAACAGATTAGAGCTTATTACAATGGATTCTGATGAGTTTAATGTTATTTCTACAGATGACAAGCAATATAACATTGACCTATCTAAAGACGGTAAATCATTTGAAATCATTTTTGAACCGGTAGAGAAAGGAAACAGTATAAAGTTTTCATTCGTTCTTGAGTCGAAGCATGATATGAAGATAACAGCATCAGAGACATCTTGTGGTTGTACGTCATCTAATTTGAATATCATAGACTCCCGTCACTTCAAGTTCAATATAGAGATACATACAGCAGGATTTGGGATAGGAAGATTCGTAAAACATATGACTGTTCACTATCAAAAAGATGGGTCTCAAAAAGAGGAATCGATTCCGTTTAATTTTGAAGGTATTATAATCCAAAAAAGTTAAGTGTTATGGGAGGATGTGGTAAAGCAAGGCATTTACAATGCGAAGATAAAAGGAAATCCTTATTTTCTATGTTGCAGGCATCTTGTGATGATCTCCCCGATTATTCTGCCGGAGACATTCTCTATGCTGTACTTAGATCTTTTGCAAAGAAAAGAGGATTGTCTGTTTCTTTTTTAAGGACGTTGACAGACAGCGAGCTTTTTGAAGTGGCTGATTATAATTTATCAATGGAGTTGATGGACGTTATTATTCATGATAAAAAGGTTCTTGACAATGAAGAAGATTGATTTTGATTCAGATATAAAGCATCTTATTTCTTATTACAACCATCTACTGTCTGCGCAAGATAAGGTGGGAGAGGAGATGGAAGATCTAACTAAGGATATTATTAGGAAGAAGGATGAGGAAGACAACATAGAGTTGGAAGACTTTATTGATTTAGAAGAAAAGTCGTTTATGACCAACTTGTATCAACAAGAGATAATGAAAGTATCTTCTTCTGTTAAGACCGTCTACAGGTTATCTATTAACGCCGGTCATAATCTTAACATAGATGATGACAGCAAGAAGGTTCTTGACAGGATAGTAAACGACGGAGAATCGGATTTTATTATGTACGTTGACAATAATACTGATTCTGTTATGTTCAAGGAAGAATTTGTTGAGGAAGGAATAAAAAACATGTGTAGGTATCGTGTTAATTCATCTTCTCTTGAAGACAGGTTTAATATGCTTAAGTCTCAGTATGAGGCTTTTTTAAAAATGGTGAACAATGAAGGTAAGAAAGCCGACTAACGATGATGTCTCTTACGTAGATCGGAAACTTCTTGTGCTAAGGGATCAGATAGATAAGGCTGAACGTTATCTATCTGAAAACCCTTGGGATAAAATAGAAGATTCCGATAAGAGGGAGAAAGAATTTAGGTTTCAAAAGAACTTGTCTGATAGCTTAATGCAATGGACTGAATCTTATATTAAGATGTGTGGGATAATGGATGTCTACAATCAGCTTGAGGCTGCCAAAAACAAGAAAAGCCTAAAAGGAGGACAAACAGTATCAGGCATCCAGTCTTTTGTTAAGAATGAAGCTAAGAACAAGTTTGGTAAGTAGTTTTGTTATGAATTTTGATAGTAAAGAACTTTATATAAATATGGGTAACGATATTCCGTTATGGAATGACCTTTATTCTTATGAAGAGCAAGACAATGATGTCAAGCAATTCTGGGAGAATGAGGCTATGAAACTCCTTAACGGTGTTACCATAAATGGGGTATTTATCCATCCTTGGCTATACTGGCATATCAATTTCTGGAAGATGATGATTGACGTAGGAGATGATCGTATTCCTGGAAATTCGCAGCTTCGTGATAATGAATGGATGTTTGCCGAATTTCTAAAGCAGGCTGAAGAAGAGAATAAAGGAATATTCATGTTCGGGTGCCGTCGTTTTGGAAAATCCCTTCTTGATTCTGAGATACTTTATCTTGAGGACCGGGAAAAGATGATAGGAAATATCGTTGTAGGGGATAAGATATATGACGATAAAGGGAATTTGGTAGAGGTCGTAGGTGTTTATCCCCAAGGAAAAGTAACTACCTACAGAGTCGTATTCGAAGACGGTCGTAACGTTATTTGCTGCGGTAATCATCAATGGCGCGTCAATCATGGCGGAAAATGGCATGTTAGGAGTCTTAGAGCCATAGCTGGATTAGATTATAAGAGTATGTCTATTCCAGTAGGTGAGGCCCTGAACTACCCTACGGCAAAGCTGCCGGTTCCGCCGTCGGCCTACGCCTCGATGCTGGCGGCTTATCTCGGTGGCTATGGTGGGGATATGTTTTTTGATAAATACATTTGTAAGAAATTTTTAAGATCGTCTATAGATCAAAAAAAAAATTTTATAGAAAACTTCATTCGTTCTTTCAGAAACGTAGTAACCGGAGAAGAAGAGCTTATGTTGTCTCATATTGACATGGATGTCATAAATTTTGTACAACGTATGTTTTGGGCTTCAGGTTGGTATGCTAAATTGGAGGGGAATAAACTTATACTATCAAGGAATCGTAAGGAATTAAAAATAAGATCCATATCGATATACGGAAAGGAGCATGCCACTTGTATAACCGTTGATAATGATTCTCATTTATTTTTGACTACCAATTACATCGTTACTCATAATACGGCCATAATGAGTTCTCTTCTGGCTCGTAATGCTACAATGACGTACAATTTGACGCATAATGTTATTGGAGCAAGTAAAGAAGACCTTGCCAATATGGGAGAGTATCTTGAGTTTGGACTTGATAATCTTCCTCCTTATCTTACTATAAACAGGACTGGTAATGATTGGACTAAAGAAGTTGTTTTAGGTACAAGAAACATCAATAATCAACGTGATGTTCATGCCAGAATAAGAATCACCAACGTTGATGATGGAAAGACACGAGGATCATTGAAGACCGCAGGTGGAACTCCATATACGTCTATATATGATGAGGTAGGTAAATTTCCGGTGCTTGGAGCATGGCTTGCCGGTAGGCCGGCTCATATGATGCATGGTAGAATGAGGGGCGTTTGTTTGATGGCTGGATGTTGTTGTGCTGGTACAATAGTGTACAAATCAAACGGAGAACCGTGTAGGATAGAGGATTTAAAACAAGAAGATGGAATAATAGGATTCGATAATATATCATCAAAAGCTGTAAGTCAAGACATAACATGGATGAAACCTCCTGCCGAGAAAGAGTGTTATAGAATAACAACAAAAAGAGGAAGGGTACTTGAATGTAGTGGGGATCATCCCATATTGACTGTTGTAAAGAAAAGGAAGGGTAAATTTAGGTACTTTGGATCTGATTTTAGAAGGGCTGATTCTCTTAGAGTTGGACGTAAAATATGTGTATCAGATGGTGTGGATATATGGGGAGATAAAAAAATGTTTGATCCATACCTTGTTGGCATTCTAATAGGGGATGGGAGCTATGGTTTTGATAAGACTCCTATTGTGTCTACCAGTGATGATGAGGTGTATGATTATATACGATCTAAATATGAGTGTTGTATAGAGAAACAGTATAAGACTAAGGACGGAAAAGACTATAGGGAAATAAGAATAAAAGGTATATGCCATGAGTTAAGGGAACTTGGTATATATGGTCAGACTAAAAAAAACAAAACACTTCCATTAAATATACATTCATATAGGAGAGAGGATGTTATTATGATGATTAGGGGGTATTTTGATGCTGATGCTACTTTTTATTCCAATAGTGATAAAAAACTTCATCGTATAAGTGTAGGCTCTTGTAATAAGCATCTTCTTGAAGAGGTAAAAGATGTTCTTTTTAAATTAGGAATACATAGTACTATTTCTTATAGTCCGTCTAAAAACCCAGCAGATAGATCAATTATTCTTGATTCGTATGTATGTAATATATTGGATAAATTATCCATGCTTAAATATTGTGATATAATTGGAACAGATATAGGGTATAGAAGAGAGAAACTTGACTCTATAAGGAAATTCTGTTCTAATTTTAGCACATTTGGATCTTTTAGATCAAAGTATATAGATGGAGTGATAATAGAAAGGATAGACAAGATAGAGTATATAGGGATTAAGCCTGTTTACAACCTCACTGCATCAGATACTCACACTTATATAGCAAATGGTATTATAACCCACAACACTGGAGGTAACGTAGAAAAGTCTCAAGATGCACAGAAAATCATGAACTCTCCGGACGAATATGGATTTATTATAATGAATTATGATATTCTAAATAAGAGAGTTATTAAACCAACATGGCGTATATGTAAATCTGGATGCTTTGTTCCGGCCCAGATGTCTCATGCGTATGAGAAAAAAGAAACGACTCTTGATAAGTATCTTGGAGTAGAGAAGGCTCCAGGTCTTAAGAAGATAAAAATAAAAGTTTCAGACTTTGATAAAAATACTGGAATAATAAAATCGCGTCTTGACGAACTTGTCAAAAAGGATAGGGCTTTATACGTCCAGGAACGAATGGCATTCCCGTTGTCTATAGATGATTGTTTCCTTAATACGAACGTAAATAGGTTCCCTGTAGAAGATGCGTTGAAGCACAAAAGTCGTCTTCTTGAAGAAGGTAGGCCTGGTAAAATAGTAGATATTTATCAGACAGATGGAATGAAAATGGGATATCATTTTAGTGACAAACAATTGGCTGATTATCCGTTTCAAGGTGGTAACATAGATGCTCCTGTTGTTATATACGAGGATCCTCCAGAAGAAGGAGGTGTTTTTGATTACACTTATGTCTCATCGCTTGATCCCTACAAGGCAGATAAGGCGGATACGGATTCTGTTGGTGTCTTTTATGTACTTAAAAGGTACGTGAAAATAAATGACCCATTTGCGTACTGTATTGTTGCTTCTTATGCATCAAGACCCCCATCATCAGATGATTTTTGTCGGAATTGTGAAATACTTCAAGAGACGTATGGAGCCAAATGCCTTATGGAGAATGCCGACCGAATGTATGAATTTTATCTTACGAGACGAAATAAGCAGCTTATGTTGTTGGAAGACGGTGAGCGTCTTGCTGGTAAGATTATCCGTGCCGGCGCCCGTCAGAACAACAAGCTCGGTTTGGCTCCTACGGTTCCCAATCAGCGCATGCTTTTCAATACCGTTATTCAGTATTGTTGGGAGGATGTTGTTGTCGGGTATGATGATGATGGTAATGAAATAACACAGAAGGGTATTTACCGTATTCCTGATATAGAGCTTCTTGATGAAATCATAGCCTTTGGCCCTGGGGTCAACACCGACCGTATCATAGCCTTCGGCCACGCTCTTCTCCTGGCTAAGTATTATGATGATATGGGTTACATGCCTGAAAGTACGACTCAGAAGGAGAATCAAAAGAAGAGAGAACGTAAAAAGATGGAACAGGTCAAAGGATTTACGGTAAGAAGACATAACCCTTACAAAATGAGATAGGTAGAACAATTTACCTATCTTTGTGAAAAAACATATAGCTCATGGAGTATTTTAACAGAGATCAGGCTTTTCCGGCCAGAGGAGTATTTTCAGGTTTGCCGGTGCAGGCTATACCTACCAAGAGAAAAACCAAGGAGTGGTTTAAATCCACTATGGATTCTCTTGAATTGATTGGTTTGAAGCAGCTTGATGAGAACCAGAAGTTCAAGGATTTTTATAGGATGATGGAAGGTAAGTTATCCTTTATGGAGCTGAAAGACGTAATTCCTTATCTTAAGGATGTTCAGTCTATAAGGGACAACGTAAATATTCCATCATTCTTACGTCATTATGATATAATAGGTACGATCGTAAACGCTTTTGTAGGATGGTTGGGCAACCTTTCTGACAAGTATAATGTAGTTGGATTGGACGAATCTGAAGTGAATCAGTATTCTGCCACGAAAGAGAATCTTCTTCATAATTACATTGGAGAGGAATTGGACAGAAGGGTTAGGCAAGAGTTGTTAAATAGAGGATTGGATCCGGATTATAATAATTTTGCCAGCGAAGAAGAAAAGCAGGCTTATGCTCAACAGATACAAGAGGTGAAAGCATCTATGACCCCTCCTGAGATAGAGAATTTCATGAATACAAAATGGAAGACTGCCGAGGTTATATGGGGTTCTCATACGCTTGAGGCGGACAGGGGGCGTTTTTACATGGATGAGATAGATACTGAGAATTTCATTGACTATCTTCTTACCGGTCGTTGCTTTAGAAATTATCATGTAGGATACGACTATTATAAGCCGGAGAGGTGGTCTCCGTTGAATACGTTTTATTCTAAGACATTAGATAGCAAGTATCCGCAGTACGGTGATTATATTGGTCGTGTTCATTATTATACTGCCAATGATATTATAGTAAGGTGGGGGCATCTTCTTACGGCAAAAGACAAGCAAAAGCTTATAGGAGGTGCTGATAATTTCAATGGTACTTATAACAATGGTGATAATGGAAGCTATGTAAGTTTATCCAAATCGGCGAGTGTAGGGATGTTATATCAGAATAAGGTAATACCTTGGAAAGGATATAATGATTATGCTTCTATAAAAGCTTATGAGGATTATTACGGTATTCCAGCCGGCACATATACCGGATACGATAGTAATGGCAACGAATATCACAGAACCAGATTCATGCCAAATTTAGAGCATGGTAATTATTATAACCGTGCCCAGAGTTTAAGCGACGAGCATGTTCGTAGTGATTTGTATCAGGTAACTGAATCATATTGGGTATCCCCGGCTCAGGTGTATGTAATTACCTACCAAACTGAAACCGGATTAGTAACTACCGAAATGGTAACCGACGAGCTTCTTCAGGACTTTTTACAGGAAAATGGTATTAAGAAAATTACCAGAACCATGAGTAAGGGAATGGAGAACCCGGAGATTAATACCTATTTCGTAGATTACGTTCCACAGGTAAGGTACGGGGTTAAAATAAGTGGAGGTGCCCTCGCTCAGGACAACCTGTATCTGGATGGAGAACCTATCGATCACCAGATAAAAGGGGATAGCAACATCTATGACTTTGTTTTACCTGTTGCCGGATATATCGGTACTTCTATGGCTAACAGGATTCAGCCATATCAAATATTCTATAATTTCTCCATAAACCAGATAAACAATATTCTTGAAAAGGAGATCGGTAAATTCTTCTTAGGAGATATAAATCTGGTTCCGAGTGAATACAAGGATTTGGGTGAAGATGTGGCTGATATATGGGCAAACCTTCTTGATGTAGCTAAGTCTGTAGGTGCTCTTACATTAGATACCTCATCTCAAAACACGAAAGGTGGTGTCCCTTTCAACCAGTTTGCTGTCTATGATTTGTCCCAGACAGAGCAACTTAAAACAAGAATGGAACTTGCTGAATGGTCGAGGATGAAATGTTTTGAAATGGTTGGTATCACGCCTCAAGTAATTAACGGCCCCAACAGGTATGAGACCGCCACCGGGGTCCAGCAGGGCGTTACAGCATCTATGTTACAAACACAGATATACTTTGATAACTTCGGTTACTTCAAGAAACGCGCTTTGGATCTTCATCTGGCTGTTGCTCAACAATGTCAGGAAGAAGGAAAGGATATTTCTGTAATGTACACAAAAAGTGATCTTACCAGAGCGTTTTTATCTATAGGAACCGACGGTCTTAGTCTAAGGCATCTTGGTGTTCAGGCATTATCTAATTCCAAGAAAAGGGATGAGCTTGAGAAATTTAAAACTTTCATGTTGCAGCTAAATACAGCCGGAGGCGATATTTACGATCTTGCATCTATCTTCACATCAGATTCTATGGTGGAACTTATACAGAATGCAAGGAATACTCGCGCATACAACGAGCGTCAGATGCAGCAGCAACAACAGAATCAGATGCAGCTTAACCAGCAACAGATACAAGCTGAAGCTGCTGAGAAGGATAAGCAACGTCAGCATGAACTTGCTTTGGAAGACAAGAAAGGTCAATACAGGATACTTCAAGAGAAGATTCAGGCGGCAGGCAGGGCGGCAGACGCCAAGAGCGACGCCACCTCCCTCAACTTCCTGGCTTCTGTTTCAGATCAGACCGTAAGGCAAGCTGATATAGAAAGCAATGAAAGGATAGAGGATAAGAAAATTGAAAACGATTCCAAACTTCATGATGATGAAATGAGAATGAAAATGGAAGAGTTAAAATTAAAATCCAAAGAGCTTGCTCAACGAGCGAGGGAAGATGCCACCAAAAGGTATGTAGCCGGAATCAATAAGAATTAAGGATTAAACATCCCCAAATTTCATTAGAAAATCTCTAATAAAATTTGGGGATGTTTAATTTTTAGTGAAGATTAAACACTTATAAGTTTTTTATCTGAAATATAGGTATTTAAATATTTTTGCAGTATGGGAAAATTAGAAAAAAATGGAATAGTAGAATTGGACGATATTTTTAGTATCGGTCCGGTTGATGATGTTTATAATAGGGAAGAAGATATTCTGCCTATTAATGGTAATGAACCGGCTAAAAAAGATGAGAAGCCTGTAGAAGAAGGTTCTCAAATTAAAGAAGAGCTGGTTGTTGATCCTACTCCTGATCCTAAAGAGGATAAAAAAGGAGAAGAGAATGTAGTTGATGTTAATCAGGATCAGGTAGAGACCCCGGTTGTCAATTACAGAAAAGTATTGGATGCTCTTTCTTCAAGGGGAATCATTCCCGATTTGAAAGATGTGGTATTTAGCGGTGAAAACGGCGAAGAGATTACTATCAATGATCTTGATTTTAGTAAAGAAGATTCGTTGTGTGACATATTATCCACAGTCCTTGAAAGCCAGAAAGAGGACATTGTTAAGGATAAGATAGATGTTACTTCTGTTTCTGATATTACTAAGAAGCTTATCCAGGCCGATAAGGCCGGAGCTAATATCGTTGATATTCTTAAGCAATATGATACGAATGTAGCTCCTATAGAAAAGCTTGACATTGAAAACAAAGCAGATCAGATAAAGATCGTTCGCCATTATGTTGATCTTCTTGGGTTGCCCAAAGATGAAGCTGATGAATTTTTCAAAGGCATTATCAATAAAGGAGAAGAGTATGTTGAAGCAAAGGCTATAAAGTATAAGGCTGAGCTTGATAAGAGAATGGATGATATTATTCAGCAACGTACTAAAGAGGCTGCCGATAAGAAGGCAAAGGATGCAGAAGATTTTAGAAGGTATAAGAAAGATCTTAAGTCTTCTATCCAGGCAAAGTATCAGCTAAATGACACTATGGTATCTAAAGCTCTTGATTTTGCTCTAAAACCTTCTGAATCGAATCCCGGAATTACCAAAGCATTTAATAGGGTAAGGGAGATGATGATGAATCCGGAAGAGGCGCCAGATTTGATTATGTTTCTTATGAACCCAGGAGAGTTCATAAAACAGAAGTCTAATCAAGCTGTAGTTGATGAGAAAAAGAAAATTTATAAGCTCATCAGCCACACAAATAAAGACAAGAGGGTGGCTCCGGTAGATGATAAAGGTGATCAAGTTCAAGGTGTGAAGTTCGATGAAATCAGTATAGTTTAAAAATTAAAACATTTTTTCGTTCATGGCTAATGTACTTTTAACAAAAAATTTCCCGGCCACCATGAATGGTGACACGGTGATTGGATATACCGACGCTAAAGTCGTTAAGCAAAGTATCGTAGAGCACGATCTTAGCTCTTTAGAAGATTGGTACTACGAAAATCCGGATAAGAACCATCTGGGTATGCTTGAGTTGTTTTCTAACATTACAAACTATCCTCTGCCTATGTATATGGGTATGATTAAACAGGATGCTACTATTACCGTAAATGGTATCAATGGTTCATTCCGTTATGATCTTCCGGTATCAGAAACGTATGAGGTGGTTACAGTAGAAGACACGTCTTTGAAATATGCAAAACCTGGTATTGATGAAAGCTTCTTCGAAATTGTGTTGAATGCACAATTCAAACAAGGAGATGTTATTACTTACGATGTGATTAACGGTTGCCAGGCTCTTATCTCTACAGAGCGCCCTCCGAAACAAGAAGGTGAAAACTGGAGATATTGGTGTAAGCTGTGGGGTCGTTCTCGTGCTAAATACTTCCCGAAAGACATGCTTCGCGCCGGTATTAAATACTGGAAGGTAACAAACGTTCTTGGTGAGTTCTCTACTCAGTTCTCTGGTGTAGGAGGTGCTTCTAAGGCCGGTTCTATGACTTGTGAATTTACGCTTGGTGGACACCGTGGTGTTGAAGGTGAAACGACTATGTACGCCGGTATTAAGTCTTTGGCTTATGCGGATGAACGTACACAGAATTTCATCGACAAGGCTTACCAGAAAGTTCGTCAGCTTTCTGAAATCAGAGGAGGTGATGCAAGTTATGCTATCATCGGTTCTCGTCTTGGTGATGGAAGCATTGATATGCGTACGGCTCGTGTAGCCAATACAGTATCTCTGTTCTGTTTGGCTGAGTTGGCTAAGATGGAAGCATACGAACTTATGTTCATGCGCGGAGGTAGAGTCAAAGGTCATAATGGTGTTTTGATGAAAAACGAAGGTTTGTATCATCAACTTCGCCGTGGTTTCGTTATCTCATATGCACGTCCGGGCGGTATCAAGCGTGAACACTTCCTGGCTGCTGCCGACTATATTTTCCGTGGCCGTAGCGATATGCCGATTGAAAATCGTGTAATGAAATTCAAGGTGGGTGCTATGGCTTACAAGAATATCGTTGAGATCTTCCGTGATGAGTTCTTCTCTCAATTGGGTGCCTTGGCTCCGCTTATGGGTACAGAACGTATTATCAATAATCCGGTAACAGGATCAAACGATGCTCTTGAATTAGGAACTGTAAAGATCAAGGGTGTTACTATTCCGGGTATTGGTAAGGTTATTGTAGAACACGAACCTTCTTTAGATTACGTTGATATGGTAGATAGAAGCCAGTTGGTAGACGGTATGACTCCTATCACATCATATTCATGTATTATGGAAGACTTGACCGCTCCTGAATATTCCAATGCATTCGCCGGCATCCCTGCTTCAGCCGAAGCTCGTATTGGTAATATCAACAGCAACGTATTCTACGTTAAGCCTGATATCGGTTCTATGTGGTGGGGTTACGAACAAGGTAGATGGTCATCCAGAGTATCGGCTCAAGAAATTGTATCCAGCCATCCTCGTATGTCAGAACAATTCTGGTGCCATTCTGTATCGGCTTGTTGGGTAAAAGATACCAGCCGGTTCGTAACAATTGAATTGTTACCAAGCTCTTTGTAATCATAACTTTTAATATTAACTTGCGGTCGGCTTTAAAACCGGCCGCAAATTTTGTTTCTAACATAGTCTTTTCATATATGAAAAGACGTAGGGTATATAAAAAATGGGAAAAAAGATTTTTGAAAAAAGCCATGAGTCTAAGAAACTGCTGGCTACCGTAGGAGGAATGAAGATATATTCCGACTCTATTTATGTTATAACAGGTAAGATGGATGAAGAAGCTCCTTCCGGATATCAGGAAAGAGGCATTTCCAAGACTCCTTTCCCTGGGAACAAGACAGTATCTTGTTGTGGATGGGACAAGGATCTTAGGGTGTATGATACAGGTTTCTTTATCAATTCAGCATGTTATAAAGGTTACTCACTTGAAGACAAGAAGAATGAAATGGATATGCGTATTAAGAATATTCGGTATCCGTTTGAAGAAACTGTCAATGAGGACCTGGACCAAAAGAACTTCGATTTCTGGGATTCTTACAGAATTGACTTATATGATGGTCGTTTGTTCTACACTAATGACGTTCGTGATTTATTTGAGCTGTATATAGCTATTTTATCCAAGTCTCTTACTCCTAAAGAGGAAGACGGTAATCCGATGTACGTTGAATCTTATTATTGTGTAGAAGACAAGACTACGGCCGTAGATATCAGGAAACAACGTCAGATTGACAAGGCTGATATTTTATATGAGTTCATGAACAAACTGAAAGGATCTGAGGCTGAAAGAAAAAGCATCTACGATCTGCTTTTGTATCTTGACATCATATACAGCGTAGAGCTTGATCAGAGCATGGTTCAATACATATTCACTAATTGGATTGACGCCAAGAATACGAACGTTGATATGTATAAAGAAGCAAGCTCAAGGTTCTTATCTGACGACGAATCTTCTGAGGGAATGCAGGTGATTAAATTCCATCGTATGATCAGGGAAATGATTGAGGGCCTGGCTGTCACCGTCAACACCGACGGACTGTATCTGAATGGCGAGCTCCTGGGCGCCGACGCTATCTCTGCATCTATGGCTCTTGCTTCCAATAAGTCGATGTTAGAAACTAAGTCACGTGTCCTGGAAGCGTATAACGCTTTAAAGAACAAGCATAAAAAAATAGAAGGCACTAAGTCTGACAAGAAGAAAAAGGAAGATGAGAAAGATATCGATGTTGATCAATACGCTGACAAAAAATAATAATTTATGAGAATCGTTGATTGTTATCTCCGGGCCTTACAGAAGGCTGAAGAAAACATGACCAACGGTGGTATAAAACTTGACAAGGCACGTTTTGTTCAGCTTTTTAATGACGAACAAAACCGCCTTGTTCGTTATATCCTTGATAAGAAAAATGAAGAGGATATACGTTATATCCAAAAGCTGGTTGTGTATTCGAAAGAACTTGATGAGAGAGGAGATAAAGATAATCCGGAAAGCACTTTATTTTCATTGCCTTCTGATTTCTTTTCTTTTTCAAACATATCAGGCGTATTTACCAAAGGTGAATGCACGGTCACTGATTTTACCATGTGGGAGGCTAAGAACGAAAACCCGCATGAGCTTCTTGCCGACTTTTTTAACAAACCTGATTTTGATTTTAGGGAAACGTTCTACACTATAGGCGAAGATTCGGTAAGGGTGTACAAGTCTGGTTTTGAAGTAGACACCGTTTACCTTACATATTACCGCTATCCTAAGGAAGTTGACATCGAAGGATATATTAAATCCGATGGTTCTAATTCAACTGATATAGATCCTGAATTAGATGATAAATTAATTGGTATTATCCTTAACATGATTGAAAAGCAATTTGCTTTGAATGAAAGCGAATACGGACGTTATCAAATAGATTCAAACAACGTCCAATCTCCTTTGTAGCAGAAGAAAGGCATATCCTAAATTAAAGATTATCAAAAAGCATTAAGAATTAATTAATTTATAATGCTTTTTGTTGCTTATATGACTGTCACTATTTTTGAGACAGATAACAGAATATTAATTTTTAAAATATTATAAGGCTATGGCTATCCATAAACCGTATGACAGACACATTATCTGTCCTCCGCACGCTAAGTTGGCGGACGTAGATTCTTTGTTGCTTCAAGAAGGTCAGATCGCTATCTATGATTTGGATGGTGAGCAGACTAAAGATGGTTTGAAAGCGTTGAAAGACTTGAAAGGATATCGTAAGGACGAACAACGTTTCCAGATCAGAATCGGACGTAATGAGATGGTGAACGACCGTGTATCTGATGATAAATCATTCTCTACACCTACGTTTGCTATTGATGAAATTATAGAAGTGTATGCTTCTGCTCCGAAGAGCAAAGAAATTAAAGTAGATGAGGTTATTTTCGGTTATAACGGAATTGACGACAATACCGCTATTACAGCAAGAAAAGGCGATCGTATTCCTATCCATATTAAGCTTACAGGACGTTTGTTCGAGCTTCGTGGTTATCCGATGGGTGAGGTAAATATCGATGATTACATCATTTTCGAAAACTGTCCTGGTCGTGAGGATATGTGTTCAGAATGTGATCCTTGCGAAGATGTTGATATTTTGGCTGCTATCTTGAAAACAATCGAACGTATCAAGAATCAGCCGATTGCAGGTGGTGGAAAGGTAGGTGATTTTGTAGAAATCCATCCTATCCATTCTTGTGACGAGTTGGAAAAAACTCCGGTGGAAACCGACATGAATTTCTATTGCATGGAAATGTGTGATACCGGTGATGCTTATGCCCTGGCTCAGCTTAAGGCTGCTTATCCTGGTTTGGATATCAAGAGAGTCGGACGTCATCTTTCTACATCTAAATATCAGGTGATGAAAGAAGGTGGTAAGCCTGCTGATTATACTCAAAAGCTGTCTTCTATCATGAAAGGCTGCGAAGAGTGCCCTGACGGATATACTAAGGTAGACGGCGGTTTGATTTATGCCGTAACGTTAGAGGATGATGGTGTTGATCAGTCTACTGTAGTAGAAAGCATTAAGAATGCCGTTAGTAGCACTGCCGAGAAAACAGCAGCCCAAGATGGCGGCGTAGGTATGTACACTGTGGCCGTAAGCAAGAAACTGACGAAGGCTGATATCGATGCATTTGTAGAAACTAATCCGACTGCTACAGTAACGTTCGTTGCTAAAACAGCAGATATGTGTAGCAATCCTGCTGTTACTACTGTTAGCTGGGAAGCATGTGGTTCTTGTAAGATTTCGAAAGAAGCTTATGAAATCACGTTGCCGGATGATGAATGTGGTAACAGTGCTAAAGAAGAATTGCAGGCAGCATTCCCGTATCTGACAATCGAAGATTACGGTACACCTGGTGGATGTCAACACAAATTCAAAACAACGGTCGTTACTAACATGGTTTGCGACGAATGCGATAAAATCTTCAAAGACTTCTTCGTATCTAAAGCTCCCGAATCTTATCGTGGACGTAACTGGAAACGTTTGGGTGCCGTAGCAGGAGATCAGTCCATTATCGCCGATCCGCTTCCTAAGAACTGCAAATGCGGTATCTTGTTCCGTGGTATTGACTACATGATTTCTCCGTCTGACTGTTTGATTGACCGTCTGACATTCCAAGAAGGATCTGTTCGTATTGCTGTAAATGGCGGTTATCCGGATGAACAGCGAGAGGCTATCAGCACGTACTTTAACCCGATCCATACCGAATACAAACAGCACTGGGCTCCGCGTACTCACCTCGGCGCTGAATTGCTGGATAAGGAACGCGAACAACGTATGTTCTTCGATTTCCGTAAGACTCACCAAGAACTTATGGAACGGATGTTTACCAACGAAGAAACCCGCTTAGACCTGTTGGCTCCGTATGCTGATTATTCAGTAACGTTGAAGCCGGCACGTTATTCTAACGGCTTCGGTAGGGTAATTGATGATCATATTACAGTACACTTCCATGTACCGTATGGCGCTCACGAAGGTATTCAAGACCTTATGGACTTGTTAGCTGCTTCGGCAAATATCAAGCCCTGCAAGATTTGATTTTCCTTTTTTCTATATATCCCAAGGGGGAGGAGGCTGGTCCTCCACCCCCTTTTTGTAATAAAACAATTTGAAATAAGTTAGTTTCATATGAATGGCGTGGATTTTTTATCCGGTGCCTTTGGTAGGGGCATTGATAAAATAACCAACATAGTTGGAAAATGGGGTTCCTCCCAACCGGTAGATGACAGCAAATCCGGTATAAAAATAGGGGACAAAATCTACCAAGTGGTTGTGTCCTTAAATGGCTGTTATTGGTATCTTGACGAAGAAGGCAAGAAGCATCCTGTTTCTGGTATTCCGGCCACAACCGAATGGGAGTGGATTAACATAGCTGAGAAGGTTATCAAAGATTTCAAAACCTGTTACCGTACACCTGGCGGAAAGGTTGAAGTATGGAGTTGGTATCTTCTTAACGATCAGATGGATGTTCTTAAAGAAACCCATAGAATTACCGACAGTACCGATATGGATAATCCGGTAGGTAAAGTTCTTACTAAAATACCGGACGAGTGGGTTATGATCGACTGCGATCTTCCTGATATGACAGAACGCGACATTACGTTCGTCAACAGATGTTATAAGACTCCGGATGGTAAGGTTGAAATAGAAGGATTGGAGGCCATAGATGATAAGATAAATATCAGGGAATCTATTTATACCGTTATTCAATCGACGGACGATAATTTCCCTGCCGGCCATGTTTTTAAACTAATTCCAGAGAATTGGGTTCGAATGGTTTGTGACTTTCCTGACATGACAGAACGAGATGTAACTTACGTTCTTGAATGTTACACTACTAAAAAAGGAAAAGTTCAAGTAGAAGGTTTGGTAGCCATAGATAACATCCTTGGAGCCAGGGAAGAGGTTTATACCGTTCTTCAGTCAACCGATCCTGATATTAAGGTAGGAACCGTGCTGGATTCCATTCCCGAAGATTGGGTGAGGATGGTCTGTGATTTTCCTGACATGACGGACCGGGAAATTGTTGAAGTAGACGAATGTTATAAGACTGATGGTGGTAAGGTCAATATAAAAGGTTATCAATCTATTGATGCTGTTCTTGGTGTAAGGGAACAGTATTATTATATTGTTAAGACAACAGATGCCGCCTATCCTCAGTGGACGAGAATAGATAAGATACCTAACGAATGGACGAAAACCGAATGCGATTTTCCTGATCTTACGGAAAGACATATTATGTCCGTAGATGAATGTTATACTACTCCTGGTGGTAAAATACATCTTGGTGGATACAGGTCGGTAGATAGCATAATAGGTGTCCGGGACGAGTATCTTATTGTTTTAGAAACTACCGACCCTGATATACAAAGAAGCGCCACATTCAGCAAAATACAAGAAGGATGGCAGCGTATTGTTTGTGATTTCCCTGATGCTACTACATCCGACACAGAAATAGTAGAAAACTGTTATAAGACGGAAAAGGGTAAGGTTCAGATCCGAACATACATAACAATGGACGGATACGGAAATACAAGGGAATTGAGACATATGGTTCTTAAAACAACCGATCCTGATTACAATATCGGATCTAATATTGATCAGATACCGGTAGGTTGGTTAAGTATCGAGTGTGATTTTGCGTCTGCTACACAACGTCATATAAGACAGGTAAAAAACTGCTACGCCTCTGATGCCGGAAGCATTTACGTTGAGGGGGAAATCGTTTACGACAATGACCTTGACGTAGATAAGATGGCGCTGACGGTCATGGAAAGCACTGACCCGGCGATAGCCGTAGGGACGGAGCTGGCTGCCATTCCCTCTGGCTACGTGAGAACAGTTTGTAGATGTAATTGTTGCAACCACTAAATCTTATTGTCATGAGCTGTAACGAATATTTTTTAGTAACACTGGAGTCTAAATCGACTCCAGTTCGTCATAAATACACGAATTTAACAGACGAATGGTATGGTCCTGATGGTGTTAAGTACGAAGATCCTGATACGATAGCCAAAATCGAAGAACAAGCTACAGATAAGAATCGTATAGGGGATAACACTTTATATCAGAAACTTATTGAAATACATTCTCAAGGAGAGTCAATAAAATCAGACATCGGAGACATAGGTTCGGTATTAGATTACATAAATGGGGAGGAAGTGTAATGGGAACCATATCAGATAAGTTAATGAGGATCATAAATACCAAGGAGGATATAAGGCGAGCCCTTATATCCAAAGGGTATGATGTACCTACTTCCATACCTTTTAAAGAGTATGCGAAAATGATATTAGACCTGCCATGTAAGATAGATGATTTTCCTGAACTTCCTGGTGATGTTACTCGTTGGCATTTCGGCGGCCTGACGAACGAGATGATGGCGGCTATGGACGATCCGAGGATTGAGGATGCGGACCATAAAGGTCGGTTCCTATCCTTCAAGAATTTCGCTTGGTCTGGGATGAGTGGAGTAGGTGGTTATGTTCAGGATTTTAATTATTTTAGAAATAATACCACTGTAGATAAAGTAAGAATTGATGAACAGGGTAGCAATTCTATTAAAGTAACTATTTTAAATACAGAAATAAATAACGCTATTTATATAATAAAGAATATTTACCAATTTAATAAATCTTATTTCATAAAAATATCAAGTGAAGGATACGATGAAGGTGATATGGCTTTATCATTTTATGCACTTTCTACATCAACAGCAACAACAGTAACAGTATCATTAAACCCTAATGGCATCACTGAAATTCCTGCAATAAAAGAAGATGATTTTTTAGCTGTTTATCTTACTGTTGGGGGCAAAGTGGGATCAATTACCATTGAACAACTACCCCTCTACCCTGGTGCACTCGTCTTTGACGGAGTAGACGATTACGGTGTCTGTGATAACTTCCCCATTCTGACTAAGGAAAAGGGATATACGGTTGTGGCGTTGAGACAGTATATTACAAGGAATGAAGGACCTTTAGGATTAGTATCTAATATAGAGAATTGGTTCAAAGATGGTGCTTTCTTGTTAGAATTTCGAGAAATAGCAGTCAGCCAATTTAATCGTCCGATTTCTTTTGGAGCAGTAGGTAAAGAACGAGATTTACCGTGCGTCCTTACTTATCAGACATCTAAAAGTTATAACGGTGTTTCGATTGAAGCTGGCAATTTTACAGGAACAGATGTGCTACATGTTGGAAAGTTATCTCCAAAATTAGCAGGATATTGTAACGCTGCTATCTGGGAACTTGTATTTCTCGACCACGATGCCACCGAAGAAGAACTGACCAAGATCAAAGACTACTTCGTTAAAACCTATCCCTGGCTCTTCCCCGACCAAGCATGGACTGTCACCGGTAAAACCAACGAAGACACAGACAGGGCTACTATTGCCAACATTACGGGCAATGGTAATGATCTTGTACTGTCTAATTTGGGGTTTGCAGAAGGGAGTGGCTACAATGAAGAAGGTGAATATGCTGGCTATCTAGTTACTGATGGGGTGGATGATGAGGTTCGAAGTGCTGCTTTTACATTGAACAAGGATTGGACGATTGTTGGAAATTGGGAATTTATAACTAATGAAAATAAGAATGCTGGCTTAACAAAAGTTTACTCTTTTTACTTATACAATAGAGATTATGGAATATTTGTGTATAAATATATAAACGCCGGACAGGGATTTTCTGTTAAAGATGTTAAATCTTTAAAAGCTATCTGTTCTGATGGTCGCATATATCTTAATGACTGGCAGGAAATAAGAAACAATATAGAACAGGAGGCTACAATTAGTAAAGGGGTAATGGCTATTGGGTACTTTAACAGAGATTTCACCAAAGTGGCTTTTAAGAATTTAGGCATCTACAACAACCAGCTCCTCTCCAAAGACGACTGTATCAAAGCATATAACTATTTACAAACCCTAAAATCAAAATAATATGAAATTCATTATCATACCAAAAGAAGTATATGATTCCGTATCTGAAGAAAAGAGACGTGAATTAGGAATAGACAGCCCAAGAGCGAGCGTAGACGGTTCTAAGGTTATTTTACATATAGATCATTATGACCTTCTATTTAAGTCTTTAGACATGCAGGCTGATGACGATCCTCAATACCCGTATCCGGTATATGACAGCTCTTCTTCTGAGTTTGAATCTATTCTTTCATCTAAAGAATGGGTGTCCGATGTTAATGACGAACATCTTTGATCTTGTTATGGTTGGGACAATTGCTATATTTGTAAAAAGTTGAATAATTAAAGCGTGTGGTAGCGTTATCTGCCATATAATCATCATGTTTCAGATAATAATCGGATGCGTTTTGGCTAATATCCTTACGATAGCAATCATCGGTTTATCCCTGTATTTAGTGTATCGTAAAAACGAAGACCGTTTAAAGGCTTTGGATTCTAAGATTGATCAGAAGGTTGAGGACGTAAAAAACAAGGTTGGCGCGGTTATGGACATCGTAGACCAGATCAAGAAGTTGTTGGATAAAATTAACAAGAAATAAAAAATGGCAGAAGTAGGTTATAACAGTAAATTCGAAGGTCTGGAGGTTGATTCCAGACTTGAAAATGTGGTGCAGGCCGCTCCTGGGACGGGCTCAGAGTCGGGCAAAGGAGGCCTTATCCCGGCTCCCCCTGCTGGAAGTCAAGACGGTAGCAAGACTCTTCTTAGTAATATGACATGGGGAGATCATGTAACAAAACAGTACATAGATGATGCTGTTTCGGCAGCAGGGTGGAAGAAGCAAATTGTTAGCAAACTTCCTACTGTTGAAGAAGCGAAGGATAATGTCATGTATCTTGTAAAAGACGATGTGGCATCTACAGAAACTAAAAACGTGTATAACGAATATATTTTGGTTACTGAAGAAGGTGGAACTAAGGTACTTGAATCGCTTGGTATGGTAAGTACCGGTGTAGATTCTGGCTATCTTGATTTATCCATATTTTCTGGTAATTCAGGAACACTTGATGAAACTTCGTTTGGGAAGGTCCTGGATGCTTACAATAATAAAATTACGTTAGGAAAGTTAGGTGATAATTATTATTCTTTGGATTATTTTTTAGATGGCATGGATTTTGAAGATAATTTCGAACTAAGAATAATACTTGTTTCATTTGCTGATACCAACTCAGCGGAAGGAACATCTGAATCTGATATAGAGATTCAGGTAGGGACTTTTGTTGTTACCCAAGATAAGGCATATAAGGTTATGAATAATATGGTTACGTTGTCTAATACCATATTGTCTTATTTGAAGTTTATGGCTACGACTCCTAAGGTTGTTACAACATTGGCAAATTTACCAAAAGGTGCTCATAATATCATAGCCAACGTCTCTTCTGCTACGAGCCTGTCTATGACCGTATCTTCCGATGATGTTGGGCGGGAATGGCAGGTGCGGGTTAACAACACCACCGGCACGGACATCACACAGCCGCTTCCTACCTCTGGACAGTTCCAGAGTATGTCAGGCGATAGCGTAGTGATACCTAAAAATAGTTTTATAGAATTAAGTATCTGGTATATCAATGATAAGTTGGTTATCAGAGTAGGTGAACAAGCTTAACAGAAAGGATAGATTATGCTTTATGTAAATAAAAACGCAAAAGGTTTTTACTGGGGGGAATACGAATTAGACTCTTCTTCTTACGAAGTAGGGTATTCTTACCAAGATTTCTTAGATGGTAAATGGGTTTTCCTTGATTCTGGTCAAGAAAAATTCCATCAAGACAATCCTGATGCGAGTGTAAAAGAGGTTATTGCCATGCAGCTTGACCCTGAGCCTCCTGGACCAACTGAAGAGGAGTTGCTCGCCAAGGCTAAGGACAAGAAAGTTTCTGAAGCCAGGGAATATGCTTATTCTGATGCTGTCCGTTCTTATAGTCTGGATGGTAAACAGATATGGTATAACAGCAGCATGAGGCAGAAGGTTAAAAACGATATTGATGTAGCAAAAGGAAGCGGGATATACACCGTATCCGTAGCAGATTCAGAATACGAGCTTGATATTGCTAATACGGCAATGAATGAAATGCATGTATATGAATCTGAGTGCAACGATCGTACTGCTGCTATAGAAAAGGAAATAGCTTCTAAAACCAACAGGAGTGAAGTTGAGTCTATAAAAGTAGATGAAGGCTATCCTGAAAAGTTGGTAAGGACAAAGGGTCAGATCATAGAAAAAAATAAGATCCTTGAAGCCGATGATCCAGAGAAGGCTACAGCTATGTACATGAGGGCGATGATCAACACGCTGGCTATGTTGGAGAATACTGACCAGAGTCTGGCTCTTAAGATAAAAGGATTGTATCCTATTTGGGATAAGGATGGAGTTTATGGCGACAAAGGTCTTCCTATGGGAACGGCTGTTGTAAAAGGGCAGCGTTTCCGTAGAAAAAACAAACCTTCGGATTTGGATTGGACTCTGTTTGAAGTAAGGCAAAATCACAATCTACAAGCCGACTGGGTTCCTGGCCAGGGAGGTGGAGCCGAAAGTCTGTATATGGTTGTTCAAGAAAAGCATTCAGGTACGATAGACGATCCTATTCCTTGGGTATATAATTCTATTTTAGAGAATGGAAAGTATTACATTGACAAAGAAATTAAGTATCTTTGCATAAGAGATTCAGGCATCCCTTTGGCTTACGAGAATCTTTCTGATCTTGTATCAGCCGGATATGTGAGGGCTGTTTAGGTCGTAATTTGTTGTTAATGTTATGGATAACCCCTGTATATTTATTTATGCAGGGGTTTTTCTTTAATCCAAACTCTGCTTATTTTAATATTTGGTAAGGCTCTGATTATCTTTGTGAAAAAGGTTAAGTTATGGAAAGAAAAGATATTATAAAAGAATTGAGTCAGTATTTAAGTATTGTTGAATTAGTTGGTCCTAAAGAATACGGTAGAGACAAAGATCTTTGCTGGAGGTATTTAAGAACTGAATTGCTTCACACGATACTGGTTTTAAGGAAAGACATATTGAAAACTCCGATGACGGTTAATACCTGGAAGTCGGGTGGAAGGTTTGATGAGCGTGGTTTTAGGAACAATATCTCGGATATAGTAAAATCCAAGACCGTATCAGGGTCTTTGTATATCAGTCCTCATATGCTTGGGGCAGCCATCGATTTTGATGCCAAGGGTATGACGGCAGAAGAGGCAAGGAATAAAATAATTCAGTCGCAGGATTTACTTCCTTGTCCCATTAGATTAGAATCAGGTACCAATTGGGTCCATATTGACGTATATGACTCTCTTGGAAGTATCAAGAAAGTAACTATGTTCTAATATGGCTTATCGTTTTGTAGGAAGGATGAATTTAGAAAGTTTCTGGGCTTTTCTCATTTCCGGATTATCAGCGTTGTGGATGAATTTCCAGGAGATTCACCATCTTATATATTCTATATTGTTTATATTAGCTATAAATCTTTTGTTAGCTACTATAAAAAGTATCAAACACTGCTATATCCGAAGAAAGAGAAAAAGGCCTTTTAAGATATTGACATGCATAAGCGAAATGGGAGTTTTGAAAATCCTTCTTGAGTTCGCGGCCTGTTCTTTCGGGTTATTTACCATATCCGGAATGGATCTTATTATGTCTATGGGAGGACATAAATCTCCAGAGTTTATAGATATGCTTCTTCAATGGATTACAATATTTGCCTTAATATTATACGGTGGGATGGCATTCAAGCGCCTCGGAGATCTTGCACCTGATTTAATGATAGTAAAAGGCGTTAAGTATTTCTTTAGTAAAGTAAGTTGGTGGCAAAAAGTTCCATTCGGAGAAGAGCTTAAAGAAGGTATTAACAACGGTGATATACAAGAACTCTTAGACGAAGATAAGGAGGGTAAAAGATGTGTTTGCAAAAAATGAGAGCCAGGCATGTGTTAGGAGTTATTCTACTGTGTTTTATTTCTTTCTTGTTTGGTAAAACATGCAAGAAGAAAGAAATAATACACGATATAGAAATAGATACGGTAATAGATACCATTATCCAACCTATTCCTGTTCCTCAGTATATAGTTGACGTAGGGGAGGTAGAAATACCTTTCCCTATGGATGCTATAGTTAAAAAAGATACGATAAAAGACACTGTTTATATCAATATACCAATACAGAGAAAAACGTATCAGACGGATGATTATAGAGCGGTAATAAGTGGGTACCGACCAAATTTAGATACGATGACAATCTACCACAAAAGAGAAATAATATACGAAAAAAGTAGACGGTGGGGATTAGGAATCACCGCCGGATACGGATTGTCTAAAGATGGCTTTTCTCCTTGTTTGAGTATGGGTGTATTTTATAGGATATGGTAAGAAGCCACTGAGGTAAGACGGACAAAGCCTGTCTTACGCCTATCCTGAAGTTCTATCCTACAACGGCAATCCCTACCCTGCAACCTACACAGCCTGCCTCGTGCTGCGGTCTGAAGGGACCTGCTCTGCTGCCTGGGCTGTCCTGCGCCATGACACACTACAGCCTCGCCTACCTGCCCTGCCCGCTTATCCACTGGCTACTTCATGGTTTTAAATAAAAGTTCATTCATACCTCACTCGCTTCGCTCGATTCGGCATAAATTCACTAAAGAATTAAATCAATATTTCTACGTTCTCTCATATCGCTCCCTACGGTCACGATATTCGTTCACTTAAAGGATTAAACAATAAGCCAAACAACATATAGGGCAATACGCTCCTTCACCTCACTCCCTTCGGTCGATTCGGTTTCAGTCACTCCATATTATGAGGAATAAAGAATAAGGTCTTAAAAGTTAAAATAATATGAATAACAAATAATTAATTAAAACAAGATGAATAATAATTCAGGGAATGAAGAATAAAAGCGGGAACGATAAAATCGGGACTGTTTTTATTCAAGATAACTTGGTCCACCCTGATGCTCAGCGTGTTACGATCCGAATATAGAAATACGGATACGTTTTGAGATATGGTATAGGTGCAAACAAAAAAACCTGCCCCCTATTTTCTCAAACGAAGGACAGGATAAAATATTTTTATCAAAATTTGGAGCAAGCAAACTGGTTTGCTATATTTGCCCAAAACGTAAATATAATATGAGCGTAAATATAATTGAAATAAAAGACGGGCGCAAGCTTCACGACAGACTTCTTAAGAAAGAGTCGGTCTCACCTTTAGAGGTTATACGCAATGAGTATAACCGTTTTAGCTATAATGTAGTGCGTAGACCGGAAGGTCAATGTTTAGGGAATTTAAGATATTTTAATCTTAATTATGATAGCAAAACAGGTCATTTCTTTAAAAAAGAGTTCAATTTAAGATATAGCAGTAATTTTGTAATCACCGACTATTGGAAAGATCGAGTGCGTTGTTTTATTGTTTGGAACTACGGATTTGGCCGTTATTTCCCGTATGCTGATTTTGTGGAGGCCATGGTGTACGATTATCTTATATACGGTCGTCGATCGGTTCCATATAGTATAAAGGTTCAGGAGACTGAGAGCAGGTGTGTTAGGTTTTATATAAATTCTGAGATATCTCACCTTAGAAAAGTAGGATACAAGGCTTATCGTGAGGAATTTAAGAAAGAGCATCCTGAATATTTCATAGATGAAAGTTGTCGAGTTTTTCGTTGTCTTGACATGTCATTAAAGAGAGAGGAGAAAATAGCGGCCTGTCATGCTCACAAGCGTGATCTTAGAACTCACATCATTGACTCTTTCATTGATAGGATTATGAAGAATCCCACAACGCTCCATTCTTGGTTTTCTGAATATGTGGATGGAGAAGGGAAAAATCGCACATGTTTTTCTGATAAAGCTGTTGAGTCGTTGAATAAAAGGTTGAAGAAGAATGGTTTGAATACGTTGAAGAACATAACCTTGTATCGACTATTCAGGAGTAGGGTTAAAGAAAGATTTGGTTGCAATATTAGGACCTTCTTCAATAATGTCCTAATGAGTGCATCTACTGAAGAAGTTATCACAAAAGCCATTAAGAAAATAAAAGGCAAGAACATGATGAGCTTGTACATTTCGGCATTGAAAAAGTATCGTAATATATGCGAAGTGTATTATTCTGACGAAGATATATCCTTCGACGACATATTCCGGGAATACGGAATAGATCTTCGAATGTGCGGGTAGGGTTCTTGCTCTCCATAACAATATACGTCAGTGTTGTGTTTTATCGCTTCATTTCTATATCTTTGTAGAAAAAGAGAAGGAAATGAATTACATTGATATTTTACCACAGATAAGGAATAATATTTTCTACGTCAGGATAGTAATGACCGACTACGATGTAGAAAATCAGATGGTTATTAGAATAGTAGCCAGAAGAAATGACGGCCTGTACAAGACGGAGGTAGTACAGTATCCAAATGAAGGAACTGATTACGGTGGGGAAATTATTGTTCCTATGTTTGGTATGGCTAAGTCGTTGGTAGCCCAAATAGTAGGAGTCAAGATAAATGGTACCGAGGTGCGTGTTAATAGCACCGAGGTAGAGGGAGCTGATATAACAGCCAGATACGACGATTCCCTTACCAGAATGGGATGGGAAGAGAGTATGAACAACATTCATCTTGATTTTGAGGTTATAAGCACCAACAATCCTAAAACACTTCGCATAGCCGATCAATCGGAATGGGGGATACTGGCAGACAGGCCGGCTATTATAGAGATCTTACCACCTGAAGATGAGAATAAGTATGTTTATTATCTTGGTAAGAATCAGTTGAATGTATTCAACAGTAAGACCCTTGGCATAAATCCGGGTCGTGGAAATGATTTTGAAAACCTAAAAGATGGTATATACGATATTACCATAAAAGGTAGTCCTTCCTCTTATTCATTTAACAGAAAGTATTTAAAAACGGATCTGATCCGTCTTAACATGGATAAGATATGGGCCAGGTCAACTGTGTTATGTGATCATGAGGATGATGACATAATTAATAAAATAAAAGAAATAGAGTTTCTGCTGGCTGCGGCTGAAGCCAATATGAGATTAGGGAATTTTGAAAACGTAAAACAATTATACGAAAAAGCATCTAAATTGATTTACGTTCTCAATAATTGCGAAAATTGTGGTTGTAAAATATAATCAATTAAATATCAATAAGTTATGGGATGCGGATGTGGAAGAAGCAACATTGCTTCTGTTAATAAAAGTCGGGCTATAAAGCCTCAGTCGAATACGACACCTAAAGCTGATTCTAATGCGGCTTGTATTCAGAAATACGATGAACTTGCTGTATTGGACAAGAAAATCATAGACCTTCATCGCAAGTTCAGGTTTGTAGGAGGTGTAAGTAAAAGGTATGCTGATATTCAAAAGCTGGTAAGAGGGTGGATCGTTAATTTGAAGAACGAGTGCCCGGATCCGGATGATCTTGCTACTTATTCTGAATATATAAATAAAGAATACGCCAGGTATTTTACCTCGAAATGATATGGCAGCTACCGGAAGTACACAGCAAATCCTTTTCCCTTCATCTTACTTATGTGAGTGTGCTGATCGTTTTATAGCATGTAAGGCTGATCAGTATCTACAATATCATAAGTATAAGGTAGGTATCAAGCCTGATATGGATACGGTTCTTAAAATAGATCGTATGAGAAGAATCGTATGTGAAGGGGAATGTGGGCTGTGTCCGGACGAGATTCAGAAATTTAAAGAAGAACTTAATAAGATCTTGTCATGAAAAAAATGTATTACAACAAAGAATACAGAAAAGTTTTCAAGAAATCGGACTGTCCGGAAGATCTTGGTTCTGAAGAAACGTTTATCGTTCATGAGGCTGAATTTTGTTCGGATATAAGCCAGGATGATGCAGATAGGAAAGCGGAAGAGTTTGCGGAGAAAGAAGGTCCGTTGTATGCTAATAAAGTAGGTGGCTGTTGCGAGGTATATTATAACACAAGACAGGAAGGGGATTTCTTTAAAAATGATTGTCCTGATGGTCAAAAACAAGAACAACCCACACATCACGTGGTAGAGGCCGGGCGTGTATGGTCTAAGTTCAGTACCGAAATAGCCAACTACGAAGCTGCGAAGATTCTTGAGCAAGAAGGGCAGGCTGCCGCTAACGAATCTGGAGTATGTAAAACCGTTTATTACAACGAAGATCAACATGGTTGGTTTAGTAAACGTTGTAAGGAAGGATGGAAGGCCCCTGAGAAATACAGGAGGATATACGCTGGTACCGTAACGTCTTTCATTAGCGTTGATGATGCCAATGAAAAGGCTAAGAAGATACTGGAAGAAGAGGGCATGAAATGGGTTAATGAAAATACCAAATGCGAGCCCGTTGTTGATGAATGTCAATTTGATTTTTGAAAATGAGCAACGTAAAATTTAATCCGACAGAAGGTGAGAATGATAAACTGGTGTCGGTGTTTTCTGAAATAAATGAAGGTCTTGATACGACTTTGAATTACACTATTTCCGATGAGGGGAATAAGGCTAAGAAGAGCATCGTCGTTAATCAAGTTGGTAAAAGGGAAAAGTTTTTATCGAAGAAAGGGGAGGGATCTGAACCTTTTGTTTTGTCTGATGGTAATACTTTCAACGTTCTTAAAGAAGGTGCTTCAGGATCGGCATCCGCTTGGAATGAGGACCAGCTTCCTCCAGAAGCCACGGAATCAGTTGGCGACAAAAGCCTTCTCCCTTCTTGGGATTTTTACCTTATAGACATGACTCAAAATACCGGAGACAAGGTGCGTCCGGTTGGAAAGCTTCGTAAGAACAATCTCCTTAGATTTGAAAATGGAGATTTTGCTCCTACGGTAGGCATAACCGAGGAAATGAGAGCCGAATGTGATGTGGAACTGTATTTGGATAACGGTCATAAAAATAAGTATTGTGATGCCGGAGCATTTGACGCTAAGGCTTTTTACGAAGAGTATGGTATTGGTCAAAAACTTTATAATGTATCAGGATCAGAGGTAAGGATTTTAAGACCTTGGGAGACTACTTCAAAGAATTATAGCATATTCTTAGGATGTAGCAAGAGTCTGTATGTAGTTGATAAGGTAGTTGGCAAAAGCGGGAAAATATGGTCTGGTGTGTACGACGCAGACACGGTTCCTATGCTGGACGGACTTGACCTGCGCCAGATATGCCCTGTGCTGCCGCCCACGGCCTTATCTCCTGGACCGGTATGTACAGTAGACTCCAAGGCAAGATCTTTCTTTTTCTTGTATGAAGGAGAAACAAATTGTAAATCCAGAGCCGGAGTTGGTAACGCCTGCACGATGTTTCTAAATGGAAGAACTTATCCGAGAAGCAATGACGTAAATCAAATCAATATAGCTAAGTATTCGAGGGCTAATAACGTAGATACTGAATCTTCTTATCCTTTTTCAGAAGGTGGATTTTTGACTTTGAATGCGTATATCATATACCTTGAAATGTTGTACGGTACTAAATACTTAGTTAATCCAGACACTTTCGGTTCCGGAATATCAAGTAATAACGGAATAGGTAATGATGTTAATTATCGCAAATACGGAGGAGTGAAATACCGTAAAAAAGGAGAAGAGTCGTGGCTGTATGGAGCATGGGCTACAAATGCTTCTATTATCCATTATGAACCTACTAAAACAACTAATTTATCTAACTTCATAAATTCAAAGTCCCCTAAAGAACAGTGCATGGAAAGCCAGATGGCGGCTTCTTTTGCATTTGAAACAGGAGTAGAGGAAGGATCAGAGTTTGATTTTTATGGAGGAAAATACTGGTATAAGAACGTCCAGGGAGCCAAGAGTATGGCTGAAGGTCATATGAATGTTATTGTGTTTAAGGAAATGACCGGCACTATATCGGCCTTAAACAAAAATGACGAACCGGCAGAATTTGATTTGGAAGTTATTTTAAGGATGTCTTTGTACGATGGTATGAATTTGTCTGGAGACGTCTTTAGGTATTGCGGAGGAGGATACGAACAGGTAGGGACTTGTTTAAATGATCCTAATGTCACTCGAATAGGTAATACTATTGATATCTATATAGAGCCAGATCAAAAGAAATGGACATATGAGAAAAGGTCTACTATAAATAATGGTAAGGTTTTTAATTTTGAATCTAAATATAAAAAGATAGCAACTACCCAAAATTTAGGAGATGGTTATGCTTTACACCGTATCCCTTATACCGGATGGAAGGATAAAAAAGGGGGAAGTCTCGGAACAGGAGAATGTTTTTCTGCATGGGACTATTGCTACTGGGCTTTATCTGTCGGTGGAAAGTCCAGAGTGTCTGCTCGTTTCGGCGGTTCTGTGCTCATTGAATATTGCTCGCCTCGTTATATGTGTGCGCATGACACTGTCGCTGATTCGAGTAGCCTCGATTGCGGCCTTGCCCAACTGTTGTTAGACGTCAGTCAACCGCAGGCTTGATGGGTGCAACCCATTGATGGCGCAGCCATCATAAGCGCAGCCTTGTGTAGTGTATAGGGCTTACTTGTGATATATCATATTTTCAATTTACCGATGTAGAGATAGAAAACAGATGCGGATACGTTTTTAAAGGCAGCACTAACCATTTGGAATACATTGATTGACTTCTTTTTGTGATGGTGTGGATGAAAATCACTATCTTGCACCAAAAAAAGAAAGTCATGAACTCATGTAACACTTGTAAAGATGACAGACCTGATATTCTGAGATCTAATATTTGTATCGGGTCTGATCCGTGTAATGACTGTACGGACAATTGCGAGATTCTTCCAAAAGAATGCGATTGCCCGTATGGTCATTTAAGCGATCATTGCATTCATTATACAGGATGCAAGACATTCATATCCAAATTAACTCCAGGTATGCCTTATAATGAGGTTATGCATAATATAGAACTGGTTTTTGAAAACATAGATAAGTTTTTGGATAGGATGGTTGAAGAAAATACGCTTTTAAAACAAAGGGTTGAACAACTTGAAAAACAGTTACAAAATGGAAAAGAGTGCACAAATTGGTAAGGACTTAAGTGGCAAACACGTATATGTCCCACATGTGGACGAAACGCCGGTGCCATGCCCGGACGGATACACCTGCACGAACTGCGTGTACTGCGCGGACGGCATCAACGCTGGCTACTTCAGTCTGGCTCAAAAATCTGATCTTACGGCTTTAATTAATGCAATGATATGCCGTATGGAATACCAGGATAGGGAAATAGAATTTTTAAAACAAAAAATAAATATTTTGAATAACAATGGCAATAACAGGTAACGGTTGTTTTGGCAGTCATGGTGGGTGCGAACGCCCGCATCATTGCAATATTCCTTCTTCTAACATATTCTATGATGGAGAAACTATAGAAGAAGCTGGTTTGTATCATGGTATGCCTTTAGACAGGGCTTTGGCTAATTTAGCTAAATATGTTTCAAGAGCTATTAACGTAAGTGGATCTGTTAATACGGAAGTGTTTGACGGTACTTCTCATGTGGTTCTAAAGAAAGATCCGGCAGAGATTTTGCTCGTATCTTATTGCGGGGGTGTTGTACCTTCTGATATGTATAAAGTCCAGGGCCGTACTGTTAGGTTCTGCCGGGATATGTGTCAACAAGACGAATTTGCTGAAGTGAGGGTCGTGTACCGAGAAGAGGCAAATAGTTCTTATGGGTTCCATTGTTAATTTAGGAGGATAAGAAATGGCAGAAAAATGCAAAGGATTTATATGCGGGGGTAATCTCGTTGATGGCTCTGTGCCTTCTGATAAGTTGGATAAAGAAACTATCGTCGAGCTTATTAAAGAGATTCTGAAAGAGGAAATGCACGAATCTTGGCTTAAGGAAATAATAGAAACCATACTTAAGGAATCTATTGATTCAGATTGGCTTCGTGAGTTCTTTAAAGAGGTTCTTAAAAAATATGCTAAAGAGGAATGGTTTAAGGACATTATCTGCGGCTTAGGATGTGTAGGGGTACAAGAGATATTTGATGTTATTCCTACTGACATAACATTTGAAGCTACAGGTGGTACTGCTACGGTACAGGTTGTGGTAGATGATGGCGTTGAATGGGAACTGACACTTTAATGAAGGAGGGTTATTATGAGCAAAGAAAGAATGTATAAGATGGATGATGGTTCTTGGCTTACCTCAGATAAGAAGGAGGGTGTCGGTCGTGATAAAATGAATTTCGATGCTCCATCTTGGAAAGGAAGGGAAGACAGGATCACTATCCGAATTGTAAAGAAATCCGATACTGAAAGCTTGAAAGCCATTACTTTCAAGCAAAAAGGTATTAAGATTACAGAAGTGTCGGTTAGTAGGCTGGAGTTCCCTATATCTGGTGGAGATAAGCAGATCCTTATTACTACCAACGCCGCTTCGATCAATGCCCTTATTACGGGTGAGAAAGATATAAAGGGTGTCATAAAAGCATTTACTACCGCTTCCGGTCTTAATATTGACGTCAATGATATTAGGCTTGATTATGGTTTCCCTGGTGATCCGGGTCTTGAAGACACGTTCCAGGTTTCGATGATTGTTTCCATGCCTGGCAATGAGGATGGGAATGAAGTTAATGAGAACATAACTATAAATGGTGTACTGATTCCTATCTATCAACCCGGAAAGGTTGTTCCTTACATTAAATTGGATAAGGAATTTGAGCAAATTGAGGGTGATAAAACAAGCGCGCAGTTAAGTATAGAAAGTAATATAAAAGATTATGTTATTGAAATAGTTGAATGCGAGTCTGTGGCTAAGGAGGAAATTTACCTGGACAAGGATGTTGTTGATCTTGATTCCGATGGGTCTTCTGAGGTAATCAACGTAAGTACAACTCCCAAAAATTTAAGATGGAGGGTTAGCGAATGAAAGTAGATAATTGTTGGGCGAACATAGATAAGAAAGAAGGTAGTCTTAACAGCAAGGTTAATATTTACTTTGATGAAAATGATACTGGTGCCAACAGAAGTGTCAAGATAAGGGTGTCTTCCAGGGACGGTAGCGTATCTGAAGAATATACGTTAGTTCATAAAAAAAAAGAACAGGTAGTTTATAGAAATAAAAGACAGTCAGCTCTTTTCACAAAAGAAGGATGTAATCCTGAAACAGAGAAAGGGGAAGAGCTTGAGTATGTTGTTGAGGCCGGAAAATACACGTCTATCATATCTCAGTCTGATGCTGATGACAAGGCTATGAAAGACATTGAGCAAAATGGTCAGAACTGGGTTAATGAGCATGGTCGTTGTATAACCATATTATGGTACAATGTCAAGAAATCAAAGTCGTTTAGAAAGAACGATTGTGATCCTGATACCGAAGAAGGAAGTTTGGTTACGATGACAATCGAAGCCGGGCAATTTTCTTCTACCATAAGCCAAGAAGATGCCGACCGTAAGGCTGAAGCTAAGTTGAATGCCAAAGGTCAAGACTATGCTAATTCTCATGGTACTTGCAATACCATAAAATGGTACAACGACAGGAAATCCAAGATGTTCCAAAAGACAGATTGTGAGGTGACTGAAGTTGGATCTATGGTAGAGTACGTTGTAGAAGCCGGCCGCTTCTCTTCTTCTGTTTCTAAGGAGGATGCTAATCAGAAGGCTTTGGATGCCTTGGAAGCTGAAGGTCCAGGTTATGCTAATGAGCATGGTACATGTGAAACAAATTTATGGTATAACGTAGAGAAGTCAAAAGTATTTTATAAAAATGACTGTGAAGATGGGTTTATCGGAGCACCTTACACTTACACAGTAGAAGCCGGTAAATACACATCAGACGTAAGTCAAGAAGATGCTGATAAGAAAGCTCTTGATGATATAGAGAGAAACGGCCAAGAACAAGCCAACCTTAATGGTGAATGCATTGAGGATCCTAATTATTTTATAGGAAAGGCTTCGGCTCGTGTTCAGAAAAATGATTGCGATGCCGAATCTCAGACCGGAAGCTTCGTTGATTTGACTGAAAAGGATCTTGCCGGATATCCAGATGCTTTTGTATCAAGGGAAAGCCAGGAGGCAGCTAACGCGTTGGCTGAAGCAGCTATGGAAGAACAGAAACAAGATCTTGCAAATAAGAAAGGTACTTGCATAGATAAAAACCAATTTGTTGGTGTATATAGCAAGGTATTCACAAAAGACAATTGTGAAGGAGAAGGCGTAGGTTCGCAGGTAACGGTAGACCAAGACGATGTAACTGGTGGTCCTTTTACTTCATACGAAAGCCAGGAGGCGGCTAACGCGCTCGCTCAGGCTGCCGTCGAGCAGCAGGGCCAGGCCATAGCCAACCGGGACGGCCATTGTACGTGGACTGGTAAATACAGTGAGGAATTTACCAAAAACGATTGTGATGAAGGCCAAGTAGGGTCTAAGATTACCGTAACCGAACAAGATGTTGTTGGTGCTCCTTTCACATCTACCGTAAGTCAAGATGATGCTAATAACAAGGCTCAGGCTGCTGTTAAAGAACAAGGTCAGGCTATTGTCAACAATAAAGGTAATTGTGAAGATATGACGGTCTATACCGGTCATTACAGTAAGAGATTCGTTCCAGAATGCGAGGCTTGTCATAAAGGTGTAGAGATGGAGGTTACGGCTCAGATGGTAAATGGAAGCCCTGTTACATCAACAGAAAGCCAGGATGCAGCAGACGCAGAAGCTCGTAGGATCGTAGAAGAAGGCGGTCAGGCTTATGCTAATAAAAACGGCAACTGTACGCCATTAAGCACCGATCCTGTATGGGAGGACGTAGAACCGGAAGAACTTAGATGTAATGAAGGTAAGTCTCAGAAAAAACAGCGTGATACCAATGAATGTTCTGAAACTCACAATCAAGAACGTTGGGTAGATGGCGGAAATAAGGTTTGTAGTTGGACCGGTCATTACACAGAAACGTTCCAGAAAAACGACTGTGAGATACCGGATTCAGGAACGGAAGTAGAAGTAAGTGAAGCTGATGTTGAAGGCAATCCTTTTATTTCTTTCGTAAGTCAAGAAGATGCTGATAATAAGGCTAAGGAAGCTGTTAAAGCCCAAGGACAGGATATTGCCAACCAGAAAGGCAAATGTAGGTTTGTAGGCGTATATAGCAAGGAATTTACGAAAGACAATTGCGGATCATGTCAGCATGGTGTTCCGATGAGCGTAACACAAGACATGGTAGGTGGACCGTTCTATTCTAATGAAAGTCAGGAAGAGGCAAATAGGCTGGCTCAGGAAGCCGTAGAAGCCCAAGGTCAGGCTTACGCTAACAAGAATGGTACATGTGAAATGGATAGTACTGATCCTGTATGGGTAGATTCCGAACCGCTTGAAACCAAATGTGAAGGTGGCAAATCTTATAAGAAGCAAGTCAATACCAACGAATGTTATGGTGGAGCAGATGAACGCTGGGTAGAAGGTGGAGATAAGGTATGTACCTGGACCGGAACATATAGCAAGGAATTTACAAAACAGTGTGCTGACGGCGGTGTAGGATCTAAGGTTACCATAGACCAAGATGATGTAACCGGCGGTCCTTTCACGTCTACCGTAAGTCAGGAAGACGCAAATAGCAAGGCTCAGGCTGCCGTCGAACAGCAGGGACAGGCTCTTGCTGACGCGCAGGGAACTTGTACCTGGACTGGTAAGGCAAGTAAGGTTTTCACCAGAAATAATTGCGGAAGCTGCCAGCATGGTTCGTCTGTTATCGTAACCCAAGATCAAGTAGGTGGTCCATTTACGTCCAATATCAGTCAAGCTGATGCTAATAAGAAGGCCCAAGATGCTGTAAATTCCCAAGGTCAGGCAGTAGCTAACAAAAACGGTGATTGCGTAGCTGATAGCACAACTCCTTCTTGGTCTGACACCGGAAGTACCCGTTGCGACGGTTGTACGTCTCAGAAGCAACAACGTGACACCAATCCATGCTCTTCTTCTTATAACGACACAAGATGGGTTAATGAAGGTGGAGAATCTTGTACAGACTGGTCTTACTACGGAACAGGAGATTGCGTAGGTCATATTCAGTATAATGCTTATCAAGATAGCTGTTCTGGTAGCATAGATCGTAAATATTCTGTAAGTTGTAGTAATTGCTGTAATTGTGGATCTTACGGTTCTTGGCAAGAAAATGGATGTAAGAATGATCAAGTGAAATACGTTCGTTATGATGATTGTGGTCATGCCGAATACAAATACGAATATGAAGTTGGAAAATGCGGATATGCTCCATACGAATTTCAGTTCCATGATGGAAGAACGAGCAAGTCGAGATCCGTCTCTGGAGAATCTCAGGATATTGAAGAAGTTATCATAAGTACTAAGAGTAATTCATATATAGGTTATTCTGTTAAATCAAAACCTTCTTGGTGTTCTGTTAATTACAGAGATCAGACATCTGAAAGTATGAAGGCTGTGGTGACGTTATCTGCCAATACAACATCTTCTTCCAGATCTGGTGACATTGTTTTTGTTCAAAATGAATCTGGAAAGACAGTTACTCTTAGCATTTCTCAGGCAAGACAAATGTTGTATAAGTTCACATTCGATGATGATACTACTTCAGAAAAATCTTTATCTGTTCAAGCTGCATCTAATGATGCTCAATATACAATCAAAAGTACATTGAATGGTTCTTATCATGGTTTTGTCACTACGTCTAAACCTTCTTGGATTACGACTGAGTATAAAAATCAGGCTTCTGATAGTATGGTTTGTGTTCTTAAGATAACTGCCAACACAAGTACATCTTCTTCTCGTACTGGATCCGTTGTGCTTACTCAAAATGACAGTGGTAAAACATTGAAAATAAATGTTACACAAGCTGCTGCTGAGGTCAAGCTTGTACCCGCTCTTATCACATTGAAAAACGGTTCTTGGGCTACCTATAAGAAGAATAATGTTTCTTATAACCCTGGTGCCGGCAAGTGTATTGCCGGATTCGAATGGACTGGTGATGAAAATGGAGATATCCGAATCTACGCCTGTGATATTAAGGTGGTGGATGCTAATTATCGTGAGATACCTGGAGCTACTATAAGCATCGGAACTACAACCCAGAGAAAACAACCTGGAAGCTCTTGTTCGTATTTTGGAGCTGTAATGGGAGGTATATTGGCAGGATATGTTCATGTTGGAGATGAGAATGCAGATACTACATGGTATATACGAACTATAAACGTATCCTATGATGGTAAATTGTATAAGAGTGCTACTGTTAGACAATTTGAAAAAACAGATATTTCCAAGAATGGTGGTATATTTAATGTCTATAATGAGTCACCTGCTTCTTACAACTTTATCGTAGATGGAGCTGAGTGTGGTGATAATAGAGGAACTTTAAAATACTATTATTCTCAGATGAATCTTAATCCAGCATAATCAACAAGGGAGAAGATTTAGTCCTCTCTCTTGAATGTTTTTTGGATTATATTATTTTGTTTTAAGTATTGTCCATTAGAATAAAAATGATTAATATTGCATATCATTCAATTTTAAAATTTTAGTATCATGGCTTGTAAAAAGAAAGCTCGTCAGGGTGGTGAAGTCGATAAGAAAGACAAACCTAAAATGCGTCAAGGCGGTAGCGTTGGAGGCAAGATGAAAAGAAAGAAGACGAGCACCAAAAAGTGATTGAAAACCAGGGGAAGGTGCTGATCACCTTCCCCATTTTAATAACATAACAACAATTTATTATGAGCAACAAGTTTATTAGCAAAGGACAAAGGAATGTCTGTGTGACGTTTGTAAAGTACTATCCTGTATTGATGCAGGTTATTATGTTAGCCAGCATTTTTGATGAGTTTTATCCTTTTAGTATCACTAATTGGCTGTATCCGATATTAGGTCATTCTCTATCATGGGACCTATTTCTCTTGGCTTTTTCAAGAATGTTCAGGTTTTGTATGTGGCATAGGTTATTGATCTATAGTATGATTTTTAATATCTGTGTAGGATGGGTTACGGTTAATATTGAGATGCCTATTGAACACAATATCGTAGTGTGGTCTGTTATGGCTGTTACTCTTTTGATAATCATTGCCTCTATTGTTTTAAGGTTTAAAACAGGATGTTTTGAAAATGAAAGAAATTCTGACAGAGACGCTGCGTAAAAGCGGTGCGGCGGTATGCGATAAGATAAAGGAGATGTTTTTAAGCGGGGAATGCGATCATCTTACAGCCAACGATCTTGAGACATGGACGCAGCTTGCTAATCCGGCTAAGTACTATACCGGAGAAGAGGCTGTTTCTTATCTTAATGTAACTTCTAAAAGATTTTATGAATATCGTAAGGCTAAGTTGGTTCCTGATCCGGTTAAGATAAAGGGATTCCCTAAACCTTTATATACGAAAGTTATGTTGGATGAGGCTATAAAAACCATATCCGGCATGAGTGAAAGAGATATTTATATGAGGATCTTGAATGCTAAATCAAGAGAATCAAGAGCAAAAGAAAGGAGGGGAGCATGATCACTAATGGTGAATTTGTATCAAGAGTCGTAAACGGTATTCATGCCCTTGACAAAGATTCGCATGTTAGTCGGAGATGGATATTGAATATCGGTAGAACTAAAGCCGAATCTTATACAGCACAGAGGTGGGATGACGGGACGTTACTTGGTGACCACCGGCTCCTAACTTACGTTACTTGCCTGGAGATGATTGAAGTTGATAAAATAGTTTGCTGCGATGCCGAATTTGCGTTATGTAATACTTTGATGCGGTCAAAGCATAAGCTTCCAGGACTTCTTTATTCTGCCCTTAGACCGGCTATTACTAAGGTGACTAACGTAGATAACACTATATTTTTTAAGTTCGCTGAAATAAAGTCGTATCGCAATGAACAAAAAAGACCGTATGCTAAATACGTTAAAGAACGTCGTCCTTTTTATTATGTAGAAAACGACTATATTTATATACCGGATTTCCATATAGAGCTTATTAACGTAGAGTTCTTTACAACAAGAAGAAAGAAGGCTCTGGAGTTAATGGCTTGTGATCCTACACCTAAAGGGTGCGAGTCTGAATGGGAATACGAATTTATCTGTCCTATCAAGCTAATTGAGTACGTGGTAGCAGAGACGATAAAGGAAGTAGCGTTCAGGCTACAGATTCCTGTTGATGAAAATCCGAATCTTGATTCCAATCAGAAAAGTCAAATTGTTCAGTGATTCTTTTTATTGGACACCCGGCCATAGTTATATAGTTTGGCCGGGTGTTTTTTTGTACTATTTCAATGCAAGAACAGGGTTTCCCCATTTTCTTTTCCATTTATCTCCGAGGTAATTTATCAAAGAATTGTAATCTTTGATAAAACCGTCATCAATAACAGAGGCTATGACGTTCTCTATAGCTATTATGTCATTGAGCTCATCTTTGCTGGCAGTATTCCTTATCCCATCTTCGTGTTTATTAAAAACAATGAAATTAATAGCTTTAGCAACTCTCTTTATATTGTCTTTCAAGTCATTCTTGTTTGGAACTATTTTGCTTATTGCGCTACACATCCTAACGTATGCATCGCCGGCTTCGTTCCGGTTTTCTATCAAACCATCTGTGAGCCAAATGACAACCTCTGCGTAAATTTCTGGATCCATCTCTAATGCAATCATAACAAACAGATATGGATTGACAAACCATTTTTGATCTACTCCTTTTCCTTTTTTGTAGGCAAGGTCTAATTTACCAAGATCCATTACACTGCTGATATTCAGGATATTATCTTTGAGTCCGAGATTTCTCCTACTCAATAAGTCCCTGTCATTCAACTTATTAAAAAGCTCGAAACATCTCTCCCTAAAAGAAGAAGTTAGCATTATTTCGTTAATCCATCTTTCTTTTAACCCTTTTTCTTTTCTTTTTTTGTTCATGGCCGATACGGCGTCTGTTATACATATGTAACCATCTTTAGACATAACAGACACGTTCATTCCTAACAAAACTCGATCTTTTGATTGTAAAACAACATTTGATTTCATAACTTTACTACGATTTTAATTTTGTAAAATATAAGTCTACCTGTCCGTGAGGATCGGTAGACTTTGCAAATATAGAATAGTATTTTTGACGCAACAATATATTCTAATGTTAATTATCTGAAATGTATAATTTTAATTTTTGAATTATGAAAAGAACATCAATACAATCACCGTATTTTGCAGCTTACTACCATCGTCTTATGAAGAGAAAGAATGGTTTTAAGAAAGGCATGATAAGAGACAGGGGAGAGATTTTAAGACTGTTGTCTATTATATGGAAAACCGTATCAGAACATTATGTGGAAGCTGATGCCGGTGTTTACGTAGATAACGTAGGATACTTATGCCATGTGCTTATACCGGGGCAGCGCTTTGCCGTCAGGCGGGACCTGGACATCGTGAGCAGGCTCGGCACCAACGGCTACCTCTACAACCACCTGGCTATGGATTTCGCAGACTCCAAAAGATATTACCATTTTGTAATACAAGATAGTTTAAAAAAGAAGTTAAGGGTTAAAATGAATAAAGGACGAAGATACCGATTTATGTACAATGAAATACTTGCTAAAAGAAGAGTGTTTAAAGATTTCCAGATTAAGAGAGTTTTCGAAGATAAAGAATTAGGACATAGAAAGTCGTAGAAAAAAAAGTAGCGATCACCCTTTGTGGATACAGGATAATCGCTACTTTTGCATATCCGTCTACTTTCGCAAGCGGACGGATATAATGCTAACAAAATATCTTTATACAAATAAAGCTCTATGGAGGCAAAGGTAAACAATTTTCAAAACAATGCGAAGGATAGTAACATTATTTTGACGTCAGAATCCAACGAAATGGATTTATCTGTAAAATTATCTAAAATTTTTAGCTATAATGGTCATAATGTTTCTTTTATAAAAACTTCTTATGGTATATTGCTAAATGCCACACAGATGGCAAAAGCATTCAATAAGAAACCTGCCGAGTATCTAAGGTTGCCGTCTGTAAATCAATTAATTAAGTCAATGGTGGAATTTTCCCACATTTCTGAGAATCAGATAGTTACAACTATGCTTGGAAGTCCTGAAAATGGAGGAGGTACATGGATGTTTGAAGATCTCGCCATAGATTTTGCGAGATGGTTGGATACTGATTTTAGATTATGGTGTAACTCGAAGATAAAAGAATTTTTAACATCAAACTTGGTTTCTATTCCAAATTTTACTGATCCGGCAGAAGCAGCCGAAGAATGGGCTAAGCAGTATCGTAGAGCTTAGCAAGCGGAAGCTATTGCTTTGGCTGAACATAAAAGGGCAGAGCAAGAAAGAATGGAAAAAGAAATAGCTGTAAATACGTTAGAAGAAAAGAAAGGGGATATAGAGTTTTCTGAGTCATTTAAGAAGGTGGATCATGAAAACATGTGGCTAATAAGAGATGTGGCGAAGAAGCTTGAGCAGAATGGAATCATCATCGCAGAAAAGAATCTTCGTTTGTTTCTTGAGGAAGTCAAGTTTATGTTCAGGAATGGACAGGGTAAATGGGAGCTGTACAGTGATATTGTTAAGAACAAGTTTGGTGTTTATCGATCTTATTTTGTTGACAAATATTCCGGGGAAAGAGTTAATCAGCAAACCATCTACATGACTGGTGCTGGATATGAAGTCACACTTAAGGGGATAAAGGAAAAGTGTAGGAGCCTTTTCTTGAAGTACGGCAAGTTTGAAGATCCTAATTTTTGAAAACACAAAATAGGGAGTTATACATATTGTTTATATCTTTGTGGAGGTCAGGTTTGTTTCCTGTCCTCCATTTTTTTTAAGAGATGACAGTCGAAAATTATATCATAGAGTTAAAATCGTCTTTAAGATCATTTGACAAGCGTGATCTGATAGATGAGGTATCCATCTACAAATGGGTAGAAATTGCCCTGAAGAAGTTTGGAGGCGATATTACTATGCGCAAAGAAGCGGTAGTAGATGTCAAGCGAGGGCAGGCTCGTATGCCTGGTGATTACTTTGATCTTATTCTGGCTTTTAAATGCGATTTTAAAGGATATGAGGTGCCGGAAGGTGATAAGGTGATACCAGAACTTCAAAATACAATAGCCTGGAAAGAACGTACCGAAAGAAGTTATAGGTGGTGTTCTTGCGATGAATGTTGTAAAGACGAATGCGAGAAAGTGATAGTTGAAAAATTTTATATCAATGTTCATGATCGCGATCATGAAGTTCGTTGCTATTATGACCGGCCGGTAATGTTAGGTCTTGCTAAGCCTATGCTTCGTGATTCTTGTTTAAGTAAATGCCGGAATAAGGTAATAAAGGATAGTCCGTATGAGATAAATATCGTAAACGGATTCCTGTATGCTAATTTCGATGGGCCTATTTACATGCAGTACCGGTCTCTTCCCTTTGACGGAGAATCTAATATAATTATACCAGACACGCCTCAAGGTCTGGTATTGGATTATGTAGATAATTTTGTAAAGATGAGATTCTTTGAGGAACTGATGTATAATGGAGAAGCGCAAGGGGCTGCCGATTTGTTCAAGTTGTATGCACAGCAAGATTTGGTTAAGCTGAAAAATGCTAAGACCGAACTTAAGATGATGGGTATGACATTAAAAGGCATGTACGAACCTCTTAGGCGGCGCCGTGCTGAGTTTGAGATATATACTAAGGCGTATCCTGTAATTGACAATATACTTAAATTGGTATGACGGAAGTAGTTCTATTTATATACTTGCTTGGTGTTATTGTATCTATGATTGTTTGGTCAATCAGGCAATTTAAAGGAGATGCGAGTTTGGTAGAGACAATGTACTGCCCAATAGTATTTTTGTCGAGTTGGATATACGTATTCGAAATATTAAAAAATAAACAAAATGTTAGAAGTTAGTGCAAGCGAAATAGTAACTGCCGACAAAATGAGAGGCGTAGGACCGGCAAATATTATCTTCACAGCCGGCCCTAATCCGGTAGCTGAAGATCGTAGAGGCGTAGCTAAGGTAACGGCTGGTGGAGAGAGTAAGAACGTTACAATCACACAAGCTGCCGGCGAGCAGGTCGTTGTAATTCCTGAGTTCGATTATCTTGTTCTTAGATACGGATGGGAATCAGAAGACGGTTCTGATTTTGATACTGCAACTGGGTTCACCAATACAGGCATCTCGGATGTAGATAATAAATACGTTGGATGGAGTAAGCAGTGGGCTACTACCCAACAACAGGTAGGTGATTACCTTATTTATGGTGGTGATAACATGCAGTCAGGACTCGAAGGGGCACTTATTAAGATGAAGACCTTGCTATCAGCGCCGGGCATGGACGAGTCTGAGCCTAATATCAATGCCGATATCTATGGTAATTGGTATGGGAATAGAGGGCGAGGAAATGTCGTTGTGTCTTTTACAGCCTACCTTGGAGGAGAGATGGTTAAACAAGGATTTAACTTTATTAACGAAGGCGGTGAGGAGGTTTACTCCGACAGTATCACTACCAACGTTTCGGCTCATGGGGAAACCAATTACCAAAATATAAAAGGTTTGTACACTAAGATGGGTACGATGGTTTATAATAAGGAAAAGCGTGATTGTGTTATTGTTATAGGTTAAGGTGATGGAAGGTCTTTGGGATAAATACAATAGGATTAAGGAGGTATTTTATCGGGATTTTGTTTATGATTCCAGCTACACAAAGCAGGCCTCGTGCATCCCACTGTCGTCGGTTAAGAACGGGGTAGGCTGGGTCGGCGACGGAACCATTAATCTGGCTCAGTATCTTCAGTTTCTATACACGGAAATAATTCTCGGCAATAAGACAGAAGATGATGTTCGTAATGCCATATTGGTACTTACTCGCCTTGCCGATACTACTTATGATCTATTTTTTAATAACAATAAAGGTATTTATTTCAAATTCGAAAAAGGATTTTTCTTAAGAGATGACATACATGGTGAAGACGCAAACAAATTTGGTCTTTCCAAAATAAGTTCAGGGTACACTAATGGTATAGAGTTAAAAGACGAAGACCCTTGCTTTTCTCCATTTATCTCGCAAGATCAGATTTGGAATCTGGCTCCGATATTAGCTTTCTTATCAGAAAAAGGATTTGAAGAAGCCAGGCAAGCAGGATACGATATTTTTGAGTACGTTATTAGAAATGGGCACAAGATATACAATCCTTATTACAGTGCCTTGCTTCATCATTGGACATTCCTTCCTGATATGGATACCGATAAGGTCAAGCCGTGGGATAGGGTTAGTAACCGGAATAAGAATCTTAAATACAAAGTTAAGATTAAGAGAGGTGCTAACAACTGGTACTTCTCTGGAGGGTTCAGATGGGCGTTTAAGAAGTTTGGTGGCAAGTGCAGTACATTCTGGCATTGCCTATGGTATAAGCTATTTATATTTTTAGCAGATAGGGTATATCATCCATATGTATGTAAATGGTTTGGCATTAAAGTCAAAAATAATTCTTACTATTGTCTTGGATCCACAAATGAAAAATCATGGTACGATCCTAAGTTTAGAAAGAGGTTGGTTAATAAGTTTAACAAATCTTTGGAAGGGGGAGAGCTATTTATGCCTCATCTGGTTTTTCTTCATGGATGTGAAGACGTTGATAGAAGCAGCTTAGAGTCCTACCTTAAGGAATGGGAATGGGATAAAGTTAATTCTCCTATTGAGTTTTTGACTTTATGCAATTGGTATAAAATATTTTTTTTTAGCAATGAAAATATATTATAAATCAAAAATAGCTAAGTTATTTACGTTCATTGACGGCTACAAAACAATTATGTTATTTGGAGCCGTATTTACCGAACGTGATAGTATATCATTGAGAGCCGAATATCATGAGGAGGCACATTGCAATCAGTATCATACAATGTTTTGTTTTGGTATGTTTATATCATTACTTACAATAGGATTGTGTCTCTTATTCGGTAATGCAGGATGGCGGATGCTGTGGCTGTCTCTTATTCCGATATTTTTATACTATTCATGGTATTTAATTGAGTACCTGATTAGGTTGTGCATATATCGCAATCACGATAAGGCATATCATAATATCGTATTCGAAAGAGAGGCTTTCGACTTGGAAAAGTATTGGAATCGGCATGATGTTTTGAGGAAGGAGTCGGAAGGGTTTAGTTTCCTCGGTTATTATCGGAAGGAGTATTTTTATGAGTAGGAGAAGATATTTTGAGGAACAGAGATCTGGTAATGGAGCTATTTATCATTGTGTTGAAATTGATACCGATCATGATACTTATTTTGAGGTGCTTGATTTAATGAGTAAAGATGAATCCGATACAGTTAGCCCAGATAAGGTTAATAATGTATTGAATCAGCTTAGGCAAGGGTCATGTTTTAACATTCATACTCAGAGTATAGTTTCTTTTGAGGTTATAGAAAAGAGAAGTAATGCTATATTTATCAAATTTAATCCAACTCCTGCTCCAAGTGAACAACATGGCATTATATATAGGTTTCAGATAAACAATAGAAAATATGTTTTTATGTTTTCTGCTGCTTATGATGGCAAGAGAGACCTTATACAAAACGCAGATGAGGATGTTGATTGTATGACATACGCAAAGGATACCAGTATTTATTCTAATAACTCTTTCTTTGTATTTGTTTGATTATACGTGTTAAATATAATTATATGATTTACAGTAATTTATTATATATATGGGGGGGGGTAATCCTTAGTATATTATGAGGCGTCGTTTCTTGATAAAAAATAGGGAGCTTGAAGACTTTATCATAAGGTTTTATCCGGCCGGCAATTACACATGGGTAGTTCCTGATGGCTGTTTTTCCGTAGATGTCTTTTTAGTTGGAGGCGGAGGTAGCGGTAGCTCTGCCGGCGGTGGAGGTGGTTATACCAAGACCTTCAAATCTGATAGCAAAGGCTGGAAAGACGGAGAAGCTATTGCTGTAAAACCAGGTCAATCTATTTCTATAACAGTAGGAGAAGGAGGAGCAAAAGTTTATCAAGCCGAACATAATTCTCCTGGTAAAGATGGTGGTTATTCTCAATTCATGAACTCGTCTTATAGAGCAAATGGAGGAAAGGGAGCTAATAAAGGGAAGGGAGGAGATGGTGGTAGTGCCGGCAGTTCAGTATATACACAAGATGGTGCTTCGGATGGTGGAGACACTAATGGAGAAGAGTATGGAGTAATCAAAGGTCAAGGTCATACCACCAGAGATTTTGGAGAATCCGGCGGTAAAAGAAATGCCGGTGGTGGGAGTGGAGAAACTAACACCGGAGTAGTATTCCAAGGAGGAATATCTGATTACGATGAAGGATCTGGCACAGGAGGATCAACAAGCGGATCTGGTAAAGGAGGTGGAGGTTATGGCGGCGGAGGCGGCGGCGTCAGATACTCTATGGTTTATGCTGGAGCTGGTGGTGATGGCACTGTTTTGATTAGGGGTAAAAGATATGTGACAAGGTGATTATCTGCCATTTTACGCTCACTTTGAAAGCCCATGATTAAATCTCTTTTGCTATCTTTGTGACAAACAGTTATAAAATGGCAGCAGAAGATAACAGGAACATAGCGGTTCCTCAAACAGGTATGAACCGAGATCTGCATCCGTCGAGTCTTACGGATCAGCATTATACGTTTGCCTTGAATGCCAACATCGAATCCGAGGACGGTAATGTTGGGATGAGATCTAATGAGCACAGTAATCTTAAATGCATTGATTTCGATGGATTTAAGATTACTGGTTACAAGAATGATCTTACTTCAGGCAATATCTATTTTTTTATAACAAATCCTGAAACAGGCGTATCTAAAATAACTTATTTCAAGCCTGAATCCGATACAAGTATCTTATCCGATTCCGATATAGAATCTATGGTAGAAGGATCGGAGTCGTTGTGTTCTGGCATAAAAACCCTGCTGGAAGACAACGAGCAAGATCCGTGCCTTAATTTCTCTATCTACCATCCTATAAAAACCATAGAAATAAAGACAGAGAAATGTGGAAAATGTATTTACTGGACCGATGATTATAATCCTCCCAGGTATGTTATTGTAGATAAGGCTCTGACTCCTGATGATGAAGGTGATATATGGTATCATTATCATGGGTATAAGATATGCGATAAAGAATACGATAGGGACAAATTCATGCAGGAGAATGGTTGTTTTCTGGCATGTGAGAAACTTAGGGTGTTTCCGCTACTCAAACCCATGTGCATAGAGCCGGCTCAGATAGAGTACGGGGGCAGCCTGCGCTCAGGCGTCTATCAGGCTACTGTGGCTCCTTGTGACGAGTTTGGAAACGAGCTTGGAAGTTATTCTAATCCTACTAATCCTGTACCTATATTCGATGAACAGTATATTACTCAAAAAGATGGCAAATGGGGAGAACGTACTAATTTAGGTATTAGATTCGTCGTATCTAACATAGATCGTCAAGTTGAATATTTTAAGGTTGTTATCATTCAAAATACAGTAGGATACAACGGAGAAACTCAACCGGTTGTTGATTACTTTGTAGAAGGTATTCATCCTGTATCAGAAAAGACTATATTGTATTATTCGGATCTTAATAACAAACGTACTACATTCGAACACATATCCTTGAAAAAACCTGTGTATAACACATCAAGGGGGATTGTGGCTGTCGGGAATCGTCTTCTTCAATATGGTCTTACGGCGGAAAAAGAATGGAATTTACAGCCTGTAGTTTCCCTCATGGGACACTTCCTTCAATGGCAGGCATCGGTAGCCCACGAAGATCTGTATAAGGATGGTAATGCCTGTTCATTGTATGTGGGGTATATGAGAAATGAAGTGTATCCGTTTGCTATTTCTTTTAAGTGCTCCAACGGTTATAAAACTCCGGCATTTGTGTTAATACCTCCCCCTTATAAAGATGCTGCGGCAGAAATAGAAAATAAGGATACCGATAGGGTATATAAGTCCATAAACCAATATGCTCCACCTTGTTCAGGGCAAGAGCGTAAATTCAAGTGGCAGTATTATAATACGGCAGGAGATCCGAAGGATTTTGATGATGAAGAAACAGGACAAGAAGAATGTAAAAATCCGGCTACTATCGGTCAAACTATAACATTGCAAAATGATTTTAAAACTTATACGAACGTTAGTTTTACATTCAGAAGTCAGATTATAATAGATGAGGTGATTAATTATTTTTCATCTAATATAAAAGACATCGCATGTAATACCGCTACAGAAGAACCTAATAATGCTGCTGCCAACGAAATATGCGATATATTCAACAGCTACGGAGATCCTGATGATCCTAATACAGAGGAACAAAAAGAAGCTATAGATGGTATCGAGGCTCCTGAGTTTGGAGCCGAGTGTACTGATGCGCACCGCCAGTATTCGCTTATTACAGCTCCGGTAGATCGTATTGTAGGTTTCCGTGAAGAATATACGTATAAGGATCTTGAGGATATGGAGCACGTATCCACCGACTACCTATATACTACCGGCGGTGAAAAGCAAGACAAGTATTCTGTGCTATTTAACTGGGAACTACAGGAACAGATGATAGAGTTCATGGATAAGTATTTCTTTGCCGATGACGAAGATGGCGGTCATTGGGCTGGATACTGGTCGGGTGATGACGGGACCAAGGCGTGCGCTGTGTACGATTCTCTGTTACAACCGTCTGTTATATTACAGTCTATAGCCGAAGCTATTTATGTTCTGGATTCTATGCCGTGTACTTGCGGATGTTTTATAGAAGAGCCTTGTCTTAATCCTACTGTTGCCAGAAGCGATTATAACTCATTCCAGTCATCTTCTACACTTCTTGGAGCATACCTTCTTATGAATGATGTGTGGAATGATGATAAAGGAGAAAGTAAGGTTTGTTTCCCAGATAGCAACCACTGTCTTCCGGACTGGAGGGCCGGACGTTCTTCGAGTACTATCCACAACGACGCCTACAGGTCAAGGATAGCGCCTGGAGCCTTGATAAGGGACACCTGGCCTGAGATAGAGAAGAAGATAGATGATTATTCATATAATTTCCTTGATACCGGTTACGTTCCGGAAGGAGATTACGGAGATGGATGGACCTGGGATTCTTATGCTAATTTAGCTGACAATAACGTAGGCGCTCTTATTCCTGAAAATGTTAAAGGTTCTACGATGTTTACGTCAGAGTTGTTGGTATGGAGGTTTACGAAATGCGTGCTTCGTAACGCCCGTTTCCTTCATATTACAAAACCTAAAGAATGGGATGATCCTGATTTCCCGGCCAAGGACAAAGTTCTTTATCTGGAATCTTTGGGTAAAATAGATGGTCTTATGGATGCTGTGTCCACACAATATGTCCGTCTTTCTTTTTGGAAATCATTAGATCCAAGATACAAAGGAAGCAATAGGAAGATAGATAAGGATGATCTCAACTTTGATTGGGAGAAGGTCATGGATGAAGGCGATAATTATGTTATTGTTGGAGCATCCCGTCCTTACTTTGGGCACATAGGCGAATCTTTCTTCGATAAGTACCCTGATGGATTGTATGTAGCCATAGACTGTCCTATCGTATCATGCCCTTGGATTTTTACCGTCCGACAGATTGATTTCTGTAAGGTTAAAGACGATGGAGAAGAAGAACATAGCAAGAATCCGTCAAGAGGTTTGGTAGGCACATCTTACGTCCTTGGTAAAACTATATACCCATATATTTTTGGTATCAGAGAAAAGGAAATAGACCGGATAAATGTACGAGCCAAAGAAATATCGTTAAGGGCTACTGTAGAATACGCCAGCCAGTGTACGATATGCGGGGATCGCCCCATAAACTGTGCTCCAAGGAAATATAAGTACGGTGATTTCGCTTACTGGGAATCGTCTGAGAAGTATCCTGCTAATTTTGAACTGTATGACAGTAGTAAGGTTAAGATAAGTGATCATGGATATGAAGGCAATTTCAAGAAAGCCTACGACAATATCGTATCTAAGCTTACTGAATACTACGGTTCCCCTTCTACGGATGATAAGGGAATGATGTCTTTTAAAGGACATAAATATGGTACGGTAGATACCAGTACCGTCTTTTGCCAACAACCTATCCGGCATTATAAGTTCCCGGACAACGATCATATGCTTTTCATGAACCGGGATGTGAGATCTTATGATGTTCCTTCCGATATTTATCCTATAGGAATATTAGTAGACGAGGATATGATTAACGTCTTCCTTGATTTTGCTGTAGATTCCGGATTGATAACCAAAGAGCAGCGAGATATGGTTACAGGCTATGAGATATATAGAGGTGACAGACGCCTTAATCGTTCTGTTATAGCTACCGGAATAGCTTACGACATGTACAGGTATTCAGGTCAAAACTCGAATCTTAATCTGTATCCTAATTATCCGTATAATGATTTATCGGATGACTCTTTTAATTACGCAACTGAAAAAAGGGTATCGTTTATAACCCACCCATTTTTCAGAAGAGGAAACGTATGGTATGCATTTAGTTCTCCTGATATTTATTTCAATAAGCCTGAGACTCCTACGGAGGTGGCTATAGAAGGTTTTATAAGAGGAATGTCTGTAGGGAACTTTGATGAGGTTGAAGATCATCCCAAATGGACGATATTAGGAAAACAATCATATAAGATGGCGGCCACGTTAGCCAACATCGAATCCACGGCTACTATAGCTTCTCAGATAGCAGAAGAGCTTATGAACCGTTCTACGTCTGCGTATATAGGTGTTATAGGCAATATCAACATGGCGATGATCTTTGCTTCAATGATTGCCACCATATCTGATACGCTTGCTAAAAGACCGGTATTGTATGGTAAGTACAGATATGATTGGCTCACGACATTCATAAACAATGGCCCAAGAAGAAACCATGCTTTTTACTACACATCTGTAGGTTACTATAATAGCATGATGGGCTTCGATGATACGGCTCCATATGAGCAAAACAGATTAAGAGGATTGGCTAATACCAAGAGCCTTAAATCAGGTATGTACCCCATATCCGATCCGTCTACTACATCATCTTGGGTTACTGGAGAAGACGTGGGTGATGATAACCAAAACGCTTCAAAAGATTTCTTGTTTATAAATAACATAGATAGAGAATCTTCCATGTTCTTATCTTTTGGAGATCCGGGAGAAAAGGATCCTGATACAAGCATCTTAAATTCAAAGTATCTTGTATCGTATCCTATGCAAGCCCAGGTATATGATACAAGTCGTATCCATGACCCTGTTATCATGGCTTCTGATGCTGGATCTAAAGAATCTTTTGAAAGGACGAAGATGCTGTCTTATATCTGTTCTCCGTATATGAAGCTTATGCGGTACAGACCCGATCAGTATGGAGCTATAGAAGACATAAAATGGATATCAGTAGGAGGATGTGGATTCTTCCAAGGAGGGAAACAACCGCTGTTTGGCGGTGACACCTACATATCGAGGTTTTCCATGAAACGGAAATTCCCATTTTTTTATAATACTGCTTTTGGTATAGGGGATATGATACCATTTGCTTACAATGATTACCGAAATGTCGGATTTCCCAAGTATTTCGTTAATTACGATACTGGAGAAGATATGCTTGAGCATACTGACAACGAACGTTTTAATAGCTGGACATCATCAAGCAAAGGAACGTATTCTTTTTATCCAAATAGAAAAAGTTTGTATAATTTAAATGGTGAGAACGAGGCTAAGAAATATGTGGATGGTAGATTTTATCTGTGGTCTTATGGTATCCCTCAATTCCTTGTAGAATCGGAAATAAATTGCAATTTCCGATTAGAAGGAGTAGAGCCCCATGAATGGTTTTATCCGGCTCATGGTGATTTTGCTTGGTGGACACAAGAAAAGAACGTATCTATCCATAGGGACAATGATTACAAGATAAGTCCTATCTATTCGTCGAGGATGACACTAACACCAAATGTATTGCCGGCAACGTACGAACGACGTTTTTATGACTGTGCTTACCAACGTCCTAATGGTGTTATATGGAGTAGGGCTGATGTATCTGAAAACAGTCAAACAGATCCGTGGCTGACGTACAAGCCTATGGATTATCATGAGTTTCCTACAAGCAACGGCAAGCTTATTCACATGAAGCGTATTGAATCCGATCAGATTCTTGTTAGGTTCGAGGATCAGGTTTCACTCCATAACGCCATAGACGTAATCAAGGAGCGTACCTCCCCAGGGCAGGCCGAGATGGGCACCGGCGGTCTGTTCGCGTCCCGGCCTCTGGAGTACAACACGACCGACCTTGGTTATTCTGGAACCCAGAGCACTGAAATAATTAGTTCAGAGTTTGGTCATTTCTGGGTAGATACTAAAAGAGCACAGGTGTTTATGACCGATCCTAATGGACGTAATCTTAAGGAACTTAGTGTAGGTATCAGACATTGGCTTAAGCGTCATCTTCCGTTTAAGATTCTTAGATACGGAATAACTAATATCTTAACCGGTACAGAGATGACAGAAGAAGATACAGACAATAAATTTATCGGTCTTGGTCTGTCTCTTGGATGGGATAACAGGTATAAGAGGGTACTTATCACGAAAAAAGATTATATACCTGTTAAGAACCCGGCATATTATAAATATGATGGTGGAAGGTTCTTATACAATGAAACAGAGGTGCTGTCAAACGATAAGGAAATATCTTTAAAGGACGAACAATATTTCAAGGACGTGTCGTTCACTATCGGATATTCGTGTCTGAAACAAGAATGGATTTCTTATTATTCATTCTGCCCCGACTATTATATAGAACAGCAACAATATTTCCAGACAGGAATAAACTTCCCAGCATCAGACGAAGAAGGCGGCTTATGGAGTCATTTACTGACGAATAAGAGCTTCCAGACATTCTACGGAGCAACATATCCATTTATATTAGAAGTGCCGATAAAAGAGAAATATAATGGCTCTACGCTGGCTTCTGTTGAGTATGAGCTTGATGCAAGGAAATACGTCGATGATGTGAATTACACTCTTGACAGGAAAGTAGGTTTAGATACGATAACTATCTACAACGACACAAACAACTCAGGCGAAATTCATCTTGTTCCAGAAGAAAAGAATAATTTAGCACAACGTATATCATATCCGAAGATCGTAGGTGACCATACTGAGGTCCTGGATACTGAGGTATATAGAAGACATAAGTTAAATGACTTCTTCAACAGGGTTGACGATGACCGATCTGAAACACCTATCTGGATCAAGGACGATAACGATATAAATAAGTCAGTTAATCCTGATGCTCTTAATTTCAGACGGTCATGGCTGGATAGGTTAAGGGGAAGTTGGATGCTGATGAGGATAAAGAAAGTAATTAGTAACCGGAAAATCATATTCCAGTGGTTGATTTCTGAAGATAAGATTAAGAATAGATAAATTACAATATTTAACAAGTTGAAAATAAGTAGTTTTTATTTTGTGATTTAATAATAGTTGAATATATTTGTAGCGCCTATCGATCCATCGCGGACAGGTAGGCGCTTATTTATTAACAATAAAACGGTGTAAAATTATGAAAAGTAACGTATTATTACAATCAGAAAGTAGAGAATTATTAGGTAGAAACATTTCTGTTATGTCAAAAGATGGTTTTGTGTGTATAACAGAGGTTATGGATGTATTGTCACAGAAAAGAGCGGCTATGGGGTTGGAGCCTAAAAGACTCGACCATTTAATGTCTACGTCGTCTTTTCAAGAGAAAATGAATGCATTAATTAAAGAATTGAATATCAATGAATTGTCTTGTACTGTACGATATCATACACTCAAAGATAATTCATTGAATATAAGTAAATTAACTGATTTGAAGAAATACGGAATGGCATACAGGAGAGGAAAAGGAAAAGATCAAAAATGGTTTGTTAATCCGTATTTTTTCGTCATGATAGCCTTAGAGTTAGATCCTGAAATATATGCTAAGGTTATATTATGGCTTACCGACAACTTTATAGAAAATAGAAATATAGCTGGTGAAGCTTACATTAAGATGTGCAAGTCTGTTTCTTCTTTAATAAAAAACAAAAGCGAATTATCTGATAAGATAAAAATAGTAGCCAAAGCCATAAATTTTATTGTTTTCAATAAACATGAAGATGGGATTAGAAATTTTGCAACGAAGAATGAGTTAAATGAAATAATATCAATAGAGAATGCAGTCGGAGCTATAATCGATGGGGAGTTTGTTCATTCATTCGAGGAATTAAGAATGTATTTAGGTAAAGAGTGGAAAAAGAGATGGGGTAATCCAATTATGACTCTAAAATAATTTATCCAAATTAATACATTTTAAATCATTTTAATTTGTAAATCATATTTTAGTGTCTATATTTGCATCGTAATCAAGAGAGATTATAATATAAGACAGTGGTGATGGAAGGTGATACTTCGGTTTGTGTCACAGGTTCGAGTCCTGTATTTTTCATGCAAGAAAGATTAGATCAGTTGGTAGATTAAAACCTCCTTTCAAACACCTTCCAAATTATCCCTGTTTTAACAACATATACAGATGGTGAGGAGTTCGGTTACTTCGAAAATTAGTGTAGTGGATAACACGGCTTTAGGTAAAAAAGTTTTTCATTGGTTCGAATCCAATATTTTCATTTTAGATCCGGCTCCGCTTTTCCCCTGTTTGAAATATATAAAAACTAATGAGTGGTGATGGGGTTAGTTACTTCGAATTTAGCTCAGATGGATAGAGCGATACTCTTTTAAAGTATAGGTCGATGGTTCAAATCCATTATTTCATTGTTTATACTAACTTCAGCTTTTCCCTCATTGAGTATTCATTTTGATATATTTTTTTTTAAGCAGTGGTAGTAATATCACTGCTTTTTTTGTATAACACTTTAAAGAAAACAACAAATGGGAAAGTTTAACAAAAAGGATGAAGGTGTTAAACCTACGATCGTGAATCACATGGGCGAGAAGGCGTATAAGCCTAACGCAGAAGAAGAGTTGGTGTCTACGGTAATGACTACCATGTTGTCTGATTCTTATTATGAGAAAGAAAAAGACAAGGTGAACAGGATTAAGGACCTTATGGATCAAGTAGATCCGTATTTCGCAGCACAAACAGCATTGTATGTCAGGAAAGAAGGAGAGCTTAGGTCAGTAACGCATCTTATGGCTTCTGTCCTTGCCAGCAAAGCATCGGGTAAGGAATGGGCTTCAAGGTTCTATAACAAGATCGTTATGCGTCCTGATGATATGAGCGAAATCCTTGGCTGCTATGCGGATCTTAACGACAAAAATCCAAAGAAGTTAAGGGGTATATCCAGTGCTATTAAGAAAGGGTTTAAGACGGCCCTGGAAGGCCTTGATCCGTATCGGATTGATAAGTACAAGATGGACAGTAGAGTCATTACTATGGTTGACCTCGTAAACTTATTTCACCCCAAAAGCAATCAGGTTAACAAAACAGCTTTCCAGTACCTTATAGAAGGTCGGTCTTTGTCTGGATTATACGAAAGCAAGATTCTTGAAAAAGAAATGTCTAAGGCCGGTCAGGATAAGAAAGATAATAAAGAGAAGAAAGAAGCTTTAGGTGACGCTATTCGGGACGTGGTTTCTAATGTGAAAGGCATGCCTATTTTTAATATGGTTCGCAACCTTGTAAACATAATCAAATACGCTCCTGATCAAATAGATGAAGTTTGTAGGCAGCTTACAATAGAAGAGAAGGTACTTAATTCGAAGATGCTTCCTTTCCGTTTTGCTTCAGCTTACAAAGAGGTTGAAAATATAGGTGCTACCGGTTCCGAAAATGATATTGTATTTGAGTCGGATAAAAAACGAACTAAATTAACAGCGCGTAACAAAGATAAGATTTTAGATGCGTTGGAGAAAGCCATAACCATCTCCTGCAAGAACCTGCCGGTATTGGAGGGGCGGTCGGCTATCCTGATTGACCACTCTGGCTCTGTACGTGGAGATATGGGAGGATCTTCTGAGGTGTCTGCCTTTAGCAAAACAAGTACGGCTGTCATTGGTAACTTATTTGGCTGTATGATTGCTTCTGTGCTTCCTGACGTATTTATTGGTATGTTTGGTGACAAACTTATCAATTACGAATATGATAGAAGTAAAGGTGTTTTATGGAATAACAAAAAATCTTTTACTGCCGGAGGAGAATGCGGTGGTGCCACTGAAAACGGTCTTTTTGCATTCTTGGATAAGTGCGTTAAAGATAAGATCAAAGTAGATAACTTGTACGTTATTTCAGATATGCAGATAGGAGACGGTGAATCTGTTGTATGGGAGAAAAGTTCCAATTATAAATATGGTAAATTCGCCGAACTTTTGAAAGGGTTTAAAAAAGTGAATCCAAATTGCAAAATCGTTTCTATTTCTATTCAAGGATATGGAAGTGAGATGTTTTACAGAGGATCTAATATCTTGAACATAGCTGGCTGGTCAGAATCTATCTTCGATGTTATTAACAGCAAGTTCTGTGGATATAGGAATATGATTGAAGAAATTAAGAAAATAAAAATATAATCATTGATTTTGCTTCAATAGTAAACAAGTTTTAGCTTTAAAGGTATAGCCGAAGAAGTACGTGAGTATATCTTCGGCTTTTTTGTTTATCTTTGTTGAAAAACAGTTTGTTATGAAACAAGTATTATATAAAAATGACATATACCCCTATAATGTAAGGGTATTGCTTGGGGCAGATGAAGAGTATATGGTTAAGACGTTCGCCAACCTGGAAGTAGAAGATCAGAGCTGGGAGGGGTGGACTGATGATTATGGTGGCAGAACTATTTTCGTAGGAAACCGAACCAATCACAGGAAAGAAATATGTTTCTTGTTTCATTCACTGTCTAATATGGATGTTAGAACCATAGGACACGAATGTCTGCACGGTCTTTCCCTTTATTGTAAGTATCTTAATATTAACTACAGTTTTGACGCCGGAGAAGATGAGCACGCTGCCTATCTAATGGGATGGTTGGTTGACAAGGTTTGTGATGCTTACCACAAATTTAAGAAGGAGGAAGAAAAATGAAAGAAAAAGAATTTGATTTTGTGATATATCCACTAAAGTTGATTATCACCATAGGGTTAGATTACAAAACATTGTGTGATCGTTTTGAGAATGCAGAATTGGATCATGAAGGAGAATGGGGAGATGAAGGCGATTTAGATTCAAAAGCCTCTTTCTTGAATCTTGTTCGTGATAAGGGGGATGATAGAGCTTTTAAGTTATTATGGAATTTTCAAAGTGAGAATGATATGACTATGCGAAACATATGTCATGAATCATTTCATGCAGCTATGTCGGTATGCCAACATTGTAATATGTTTCTTGGCTTTAAGGTGGGAGAAGATGAACACGCAGCTTACATAGCCGGATTTGTTGGTAACTGCGCAGGTGAAATGTTTGGATTCTTAGAGGAAGAAAAAGATGGCAAAGAAGAATAAATCAGATTGGAAGCCCTCAGAAAATATCCTAAAATATTTGAAATCGTGGGAAAAGTTTGAGCCTGAATTATATGACGATAAGAAGGGAAATATAACAATCGGGTACGGATTTCATCTTCCTCATCTTCTTAAAAAATACAAGAATGGTATAACAGTAGAAGAGGCCGATAAGGAATTTGAAGGTGTAGTTAATACGTTTGTTCCGGAATTTATACGAAGAACTCCTAATTTCAAGAATCTAAACAATAATCAGCGAGATGCTTTGTTTAGTTTGTTTTACAATACAGGAGGACCAAAGTATTCTAAAAGCCCAATGCTTTTCAAATACCTTAAAGAAGGTGATTATGATAAGGCAGTGAAAGAAATAAATCACAATGAAAACGAGAAAGGTATGGGCGGCCAGAAGAAGCGCCGTGCCTTCGAGCGCCGGGTGTTCTCTACGCCGACATACCAGCCCTGGACGGTGGATGATGACAGTAACTATGTCCTGATTGAAGACAAGCCTGTAGAGAACGAATCTATAGAAAAAGATACTAATGATTCAAAGTATGAAGACGCTCGCCATGTGGAAGCTAAATATGGTTATACAGGTTATATAGGTGGAGGATATGACGGAAATAAGGTCAGGATATCTGATTCGAATATGAAATCAGTTGGTATATCCAATAACGCTGATCCTGATAAGTGGTATGAATCCGTTAATCCGATATTAGACACTGATCCTATTAGTTTAATAGCCGATTTTATTCCTACTATGAAACGAATGTTGGATCCTAATAGGGAGCGATCGGGGGAAGATACAGCCACGGATTTTGAAGAAAAAATGTGGAAAGCTTACACGGATGGAGATATAAGTAGATTGCCGGCAAGCAAGTATCGTTTTGATGACGATGATAATGATGCTCAGTATGTAGGATTGCCTCAAGAACAGGCTATTTTGATACAATCTTTATTAGATAAAGAGTATATGAACAATATGCTTGACGAGGCATATAAGAATGCTGATGAAAAAAGTAAACTAAAAATAAGGGATTATAAGAAGGTCCTTGATAAACTAAATAAAAATATATTTGAAAATCCAGGAAAATGGATTTTAGTAAATGAAGGCGTAAGTCCATTTAGAGAAGAAGTATATGGTGACAATTTTGAAAAAGTGAACGAAGCTTCCGGATTAGGTGCGTTGAAGAATTTCAGTGTAAGATGGGATCCGGATGCTGGTATGTTAGATGTGAAGGATGATTATGATTTTAGCCGAAAGAATATAGCGGAAGACATCATACCGGAAAGGGATGTCCCTCTTAGAATAAGGGAACGTATCAAATACGATCCTAAGAAAGGTAGTGTGCTTCGAAATAATGACAAGGCTTTACCTAAAAGGTTTGTAAGGAAATACGAAGAAGGTGGAGAAGCTAAGTATTGGTGGAGCAATCCAGATAAGAGAGATGAGGTTATAAAAAGACAAGATGACAATGGGGAGTGGCAAGAAAAGAGGAGGAGATTACTTGAACAAGCTCATTCAGATCTTGAAAAAGGTGAAATTGATGAGGACGAATTTAGAAGAATAGCCGGGTTTTCAAATAGTGAAATAGGAAATTTGATAATATCCAAAGATGGAAACGGGGAAGAAATAGGAGCTATTATAAATAATCTTTTAGATTCCATAGATATAGATAAGGTAAAAGAGGGAATTGATGATGCTAAAGAAGAGAGGGAGAACAAGAGCAGGGAGGATGCTTACCCTTATAAGTTAATGGCCGAATCTTTGCTTACACTTGCGGACGTTGCTTCTTCTACACCAGGAATGCTCAGATTATATAACAAAATGGGATTAAAGTTGATGCCGATTCTTAAGACAATAGCAGAAAGTAGCAAAATACAAACCATAGCTGGATTGTCTAATGTGGGTGTTGACGGAAGCCAGATTGCCTTAGATCCAGAAGGAGATAATACTTTTAACTACGCCGGCATACTTGGTGGAGCCGCCGAGGCAATAGGAGGAACGAATGTGATAAGGAATATGTCTTTTATGGGAAGATATGGGAATAGGGTAGATGATGTACTTGATATTGCAAATCCTATTATATCAACATTAGGTGTAGTAGATGATGTAAGTAAGATGAAAGAAGGTGGAGTGGTTGGAAAACAGCGTGAAGCATATGATTACTTTACTAATAAGAGAGGTATGTCCAAGATACAGGCGCTTACCATCATAGGTAATCTCATGGCTGAATCCGGTCTTAAAGATGACATATATGGAGACAATAGAACATCATACGGCATACAGCAATGGCATAATGAACGCATGGATGAGTTATTCAAGCATGCCAAAAAGAAAGGTCATTCTACACCCACATTCAAAGACCAACTTGAGTTCTTAGCTGACGAATACGAAGGGAAAACCGGATATTCTAATTTCTTATACACAAGAAAAGGAAAAGAAGGACCAGGGTATTACAACTATAGCCGGCAGGATTTTATGAACGCCGATAACCTTAAAGATGCTGTAGTAGCTTGGAACCAAGGAGCAGGACGTCCTCATAAAAGTGTCATAAGAAATGATGACCGTTATAACTATGCTATGGAGGTTGCTAAAAATCTTGGTTTGGATATTGAAGAAAATTCCGTATCTTCGTATGGTCAAATGGGATTCGGAGATGATGGAGAAATAGCAGCATCGGTAACACTTCCAGAGGTAGAAGTGGCAGCCGCCCTCCCTAACCCGGAAGCCCTGTCCCAGGAGAGACAGTCCGAGGAAGAGAGATTTCGTACATGGACTGAAACGTATGGTAAAGACATCATAAATCATTTACTGACGTTAGACGGGAAAAAGGATGGTGATGACAGTGATTACAGCATGATGTATAGACAGCGTGAAAAAGAAAGCGAGGAAGATAAGAAAATGGCTTTGATTAATGCCGTACTTCCCAATATACAGCTTCGCATTAAAGGCGTCACCGAAAATTAGAACAAGCTTATTTTATTTCTCATATTAATAAAGCGAAGCCGGATTTGAGACTCGTTACACGGATACCGAAGGTTGAAGAACGATATCAAGATAATCCGGCTTTTTTGTGCGATTTCGTGAAGGATGGAACTATCATCGCCTTGGTTTAACAGAACAGACCTACGTACTTCCACTGTCCTGACGGGCATGGACGCCCGTCTTGCCTACCAGCCTGCCTAATTTTCCACTGGCTACCTATTATAATTATTAACGTCACTCCATCACCTATCTCCCTTCAGTCGATAGGTTCAGTCGTTTTTAAAAATGTTATATGTTCTTTCGCATCGTTCCCTTCGGTCACGATACTCAATCTTTTAGCACAATTAGGCAAACAATACAATAGACGGAAAAAGTAATTTGTCAATCCGTTCACTCACTTAACTCCCTTCGGTCGTTAAGTTCATTCACTGTAAACAATTATATGAATAAATGATAAAGTATATAAAATAATACAAATAATATAATGAGTAAGATCATTGAAAATGGTCTTAATATTAAGGAAAACGAAGACTATTCATAGGCGTAGTTTTAATTCAAGATTTGTTGTCCCACCACTGACGGTCAGGCGGTTACGTTTAGATCCGTTATTTCGTCTCTTTTCCAAACTGTCATAAAACAAAAAACCTTGTATCCTATTTCTCTCAAACCGGATACAAGGCCGTGCATTTTCTTCTTTGAGCGTATGATGAAAAATCATATCTTTGCACTAAAACAAAAAAATATGGACACAAAGTTAAAAGAAATAACAGATCCTCACAAGTTACACGACAAGCTCTTTAAGAAAGAGCAGGTCTCTCCGATAGAAGTTATATACAATAGCTTCAGCAACTTAGGGTACAACGTAGTACGCCGTCCAGCCGGTCAGTGTTTAGGTAATTTGAGATATTTTAATCTATTTTATGACAAACATACTCATCATTTTTATCAGAAAGACAGGAAGTTGAGATATTGTAGCAATTTTCTCATATCTGATTATTGGAAAGATAGAGTGCGATGTTTCATAGTTTGGAACTTTGGTTTTGGAAGATTCTTCCCATACAATGACTTCATAGAGGCTATGGTTTATGACTATCTTCGATATGGAAGAAAGTCAGTTCCTTATCTTAAAAGCGTGCAAGAAGCCGAAGAAAAGTGTGTAAGGTTCTATATCCGGTCTCAGATAGATATGCTCCGTAAGGAAGGATATGCCGCTTATCGGGCTAAGTTTAAGGAAGAACGTCCTCAGTATTTTATTGGAGATGATAGGACGGTGTTTAGATGCCTTGATAGCTCTTTAAAAAGAGAAGAGAAGATTGCTGCATGTGTAGCCCACAAAAGGACTTTGAAAGAAGGGATAATGACTTCCTTCATCAATCATCTCAAGAAACATCCTACCACCTTGTATTCGTGGTTCTCGTCAGAGGTGGACAGTCAAGGAAAGAACAGGCTTTGTCTATCTGAAAAAGCCATTAATTATCTTAATAAGAGACTGGCTCGCAATGGGTTAAAGTCTCTTTCTGCATCATATCTTTTTAGAACGTTTAGAAAAATGGTGAAGACCTTGTTCGGTTCTAATGTCAGGTCGTTCTTGAATAGCTGTCTGATGTCTGTTTCAACAGAAGAGGTTTTAACCAAATCTATGAAGAAAATAGTTTCCAAGACGGTGCTGTTTTTGTACAAGAGAGTGCTTAAGAACTATCGTATGGCATGCGGTCTTAAGTACGACCCTGATTCGGGTGGTTTGTCTGCCGTACATGATTGATTTTTAAACGTATCCCATAACGTTGGATTTTCTCGTTCGTTTCTCTTATCTTTGTGAAAAAAGATAGTATGAAATTACGAATCATAAAAAATCGTCCGGTATTCGCCCCTGGTGGTAGTGTTCAGGATGTTACACAACAGGCTGATACGACATCTAATCCTTATATTGATATGGATATGTCCAATGTTCCTGGTATGAGTGAGATAAATTCGGAAATAGACATGATGGAGGCGGGATTTGACAATATTATAGGTCCTGACTATTCTACTATAAAAATGCAAGAACCTTCTATTCCGACTATGAATGTAAGTAATAACAATACGTTCGATCCTAAGTCTATGACCAAAGGAACTATTGTTAGTGTTGATAAAGAAGAAAATCAATCAAAAGAAAAGCGATCACAGGATGGAAATCCTCTCGATCCTATGACTATCCCATATTACTCACCCGACCTAACCAGCAGAGCTCAGATGTTCGGATCCAGCCTTGGCAGGATACGAGCTGGTAATAAGGTGGGCGCTAACGTGGCTCAAGCTGCCTTATCTGGTGTTAGTTTAGGATTAGGTCTTACCCGTAATATCATGGGAGCTTCATCTGCTGCATATGCTGCCAGCAGAGACGAGCAGGCTGCAAGGGAAAAACTTGCCAAGGAGCGTCGTCAGCAATTCATCAAGTGGGAACGTGAAGGTGGTGGCGTGAATTTAGGTAACGGTCAGAAGATGGATACGTCCGATATGACTGGAGAATACATTTATCCTCTTCCTAAATCTATGGAGGATAATGCTAACGTAGAGATAGAGAAAGGCGAGTATGTGCTGACTCCTGACTCCGTAGGACCTATTGAAGCCAAAGGGAACAGACATGAAGATGGTGGCACTCCCGTTGATTTGCCTGAAGCTCATATTATTTCAGATTACCGTACTATCGATGATGATTTTGCTTCTTATATTAGAGAAAATTACGGTATTAAGGCAACGTCTAAAGATACGTATGCTACACTCCTTGATCGATATAAGAAAAAGATTGGTTTGTCTGATAAGTATGAGGAACAGGAAAAGGTGTATAAGAGATTGGATAAGAACGAGGATGTGAAAGATAAAAACACATCTGAGTTGAATAAATCCATTCTTTCCAAGTACGTCAATGATAATCAAAAAGAAATAGACGAACTCGAATCTCAATTTAGGGCTTTCGCTGAAATCGTTTATGGTAAGCAAGAAGAGTCGAAGAGAAATGAGAAGATGGAGGCCTTCTTTAGAGAAGGAGGAGTCGTTGACTTAAACCAGGTAAAGAAGCAGGCGAAGGCTTTTAATATTTCCGGGTCAGATGCCAAGAACTGGATATATGACGAGTATGTTAAGCAAACCAGAAAAATGGCTGAAGGTGGACCTACTCAGAAGGAGCTGGAGGAACTTAGAAAGAATGCTATCGGCTACAATAAGCTTATTAATCAGTTATTTGGACGAACTCTTAATATGACTGTATCTGATGTTAGTGGTCGTGAGCAGATTCTTAATCCTGATTCCAGTGTCAATGCCAACCAGAATCTCCAACATAGAAGCAATTTAGGATACGGCAGGGTAAATGATAAGGCGGTATCTAATTTGCTCGACATAAACCGATGGGCCAACAAGTACAATACGGATGGTGATTTTGATACAGAAGGTTTTCAGAAAGGATACAACAGGCAATTAAATGCATTGTGGGCGTTAGCTGATGTAGGCGCTATCACGAATGCTGATGCAGCCAAGAAATTCAGAGATGAGTACGGATTCTGGGGCCAGGACGCCGGAAGCTACGGAGGGAATCAGGCTTATAATTCATTTGCCGTAGATGATAAGTTTGGTCAGACAACAGCTACTCGTTCTTATTATGGGTTGGACGTTGTTTCGGCAGAGCAAAAAAGATTGTTAAACGAAAAAGGGATAAAGAATTATGTTGACTTATTTGGTGATAAATCTGATGCCGCTAAGAAGATTCTGGGCTCCGATTATAATAAGTTTGTTGCTTTAAGAGATAGTGGGTTAATGCCGGAAATAGATTTCGTTCTTGAGTCTGTTAAACCAGAAATGAAGCCTATTGAGGCCGGTCCCATAGCACCAGGTCTTACACCACCTAATATTGGATCTCCTGGAAGGATAGAAGTAAAATCGAAAACCGATACAGAGGAGGTGGTTGAAGACAACGGAACTAAAAGACAGGGGCAGCCGGCAGCGTTCGGTCCTATCTTCCCGGAAATGCTGAGAACCCTTGACACTGGCTTGGAGATAGAAGGCCTGGAAAGACATCAGGCTCCGAGAATAGACCCGGTTCTTCAATCTGCTGATCAGTATATCAACGAGCTCAACCGTGCGACATCGGCTCAGTTAGACGCAGTAGGTGACGTGCCCGACTCCCAGCGGGCTGCTATTCTGGCTAATATGAACGCCATAGCTGGAAGCAATATAGCCAAGTATGTTAATGAAGTAAATTTCAATAACGCAAGGCAAATAAACGAAGCTGATAGGTTTAATGAAATGGCTTATGTTCAGACAGATGATAAGAACATAGCAGAAAGGCAACGTTATGAATCTGGGTTGTTGAAGGCTATGGCTATAAGGGATGAAAATCTTGCTCGTTATTATGACAGCATAAACAGCGAGATACAGAATAAGTTCAATGTTCGTACATCGTTGAATACCATAGCCTCTATAGCTCCAAATATGAGAATGCTTCCAAGTGGTCAAATTATTTACGTTCAAGGCAATCAGGATGTGATGAATATGGGTGATTATTCTACACCTTATTTGAAGAGCTTGGAGGATGATGAAGAAGATAAATATAAAAAGAGAAGGAGAAATAGCTGATGGCTTCACAATATAGTATTTTAAGGCAATATGCCCCGTATGTTAGTCCTTACAACATAGATCTTGTTAAGGACGTCATGATGTACAAACAGCAGAAGGTTGATGCTGCTCGTGAAAAGATCTATACCCAGGTAGATTATCTTATGGGTCAAGAGATAGATAAGCCTGAAGCCCGCGCTTATATGGAAGATAAGATGTCAGGTGTGATTGCTAACATCAATCAAAAATTCAAAGGCGTGGATCTTTCTTCTGATGGTGTTACAAGAGCCATACAAGGAGAGATTAGCTCGGTGTTGGATGATACGGTCATTAACGCTATTGCCGGCACAAAAGAAGGCAAGAGGGTTATGAAGGAAATAGAATCTATAAAACAGAATCATCCTGAACTTTATTCTCCTATTAATGAATGGCATGCTTTGGATCCTTATTACAAATGGAGGTCAGATGGTAAAGCAGGATCAAGGTTAGGAGGTCTTCATTATTCTCCTTATGTCGATTATACTAAGGAGATAAATAAGATGGTTAGTGACTTTAGGAAAAATAACGAAGGCAAGAAGATTCAGACAACAGAATATGATGTTAAAGGTAATCCTACTGGTGGGATTATAGAAGTCAACGTAGATGAACTTACAGATTTCCAGATAAGGAATTTTGTGTCTGCTAACTTATCTGAAAACATGAGGAATCAGATGAGAATAGAAGCATCGTACATGGCAGCCATCAATCCGGTGTTCAGTAATCCGGATTTGGTTAGTCAATACATTGGGTCTTATGTCGAAAGATACGATAGGCACATAGGAGCATTGGAAGCAAAAAAGAAATCAGTGGGGGATAATAAAGATATTATTGATCGTATTGACAGCCAGATACAGGAAGCTAAAAATCAGAAAGCAGAAGCCAAGAGGGAGGCAGATATGATAATAGCTTCGTCTGATCCGGTAGCGGCTGCTAATTTTGTTGTTACCAATAATTTTTTCGACAAGATGACTGATGCATGGAGATACGACAATACAAGTTTTGAAAGGAAGAAAGACGATCTTTATTTTGCAAGGTTGGCAGAGGATAGGGCTCAGCAAAAGTTTTTGATTGACAATATTAAGTCTATGGATGAAATATCGTTGGCAAAAGAGCAACTTGCTCAGGCTAAGATTGAAACCGAGTACATGCGCACTTACGGCCCCAAGATGGGAACTAAAAGCTCATCCGCAGGCACAACAGACGCAGGCGGTATAATAGTACCGATGGCTCCTATGGACGGGCCTACGGCTATTAACACTGGAACGGGTAAGACGGGATCTGTTAATTTGGCCAATATTCCTTACGAGTTACTTAAATCTCATTCTACAGATCGTAAAGCTAATTTATTGAAATTATATAACTCATTATCTCCTACAGACAGAAGCAATATCGTTGCAGCATCATACGAAGAAGAAAAAACTGATCCAGGATTGTATGCTAATATGACTCCTGAAGAGCGGATATATTCTTATTTGAAAAACAATGGAGGTCAGAAAAACGGATATTTCGGGCAAGGCAATAACAGATTATCTGAAGCTTATGATGCTTTACTTCTTTCTGATTCTAAGGCAAATGGAGCTACAAAGGCTATAAATAACATAACTGATTATCAAATCGATAATATAGTTACTGAAAAAAATAAGGATATTATCAGGAAAGTTCGTAATGCTAAGTTTATGAAAGGAAATTCTTTTATAAATCTTACCGATACAGATGATAAGGCTGGAGCTTTCCTACTCGCCACGGCCATAACAACTGGCGTATCTAATGCTGTATGGCTTAGAGAGTACACGATGGGTCCTCCGAAAGGAATAGCTATTCTTAGTGCTGTGTCTCCGTCATTAGGAGCTAAGGCGAGTGCCGGCAAGTTGGGGAAAAACATATCTGATGCTATTACAGGCGAGGATAATGGTTCTTCTACTGGTACGTTGGCTCTTATTAATGGAATGAAGAAACTTAATGGTGATCCCGATTTTAATATATCCGATTATATGACTATAGATAAGGATGGTGATATAGATCTAAAAGATTATCAAGAAGGGGAGCCTTTGACTATTACTCAGTTAAGATATGCTGAGAAAAATAGTAGGGTGTCTGACATGATAGCAGGTCAGATGCAGGACAAGATAAAAATGTCTGTATCTCCCGATCAGATTTCTGATATTTTGTCTCAGTATCATTACCTTGATTCTTACAAAAGATACAATTGGAATGCTGATTCACCTGAAAAGTCTTTGCAGAAGGCTCAGTTTAGAAGATTGTCTGGTTACATAGCAGGAAGGGTAAATAATCTGGATCCTACTGCTATTAATACCATCAATATGGACGCCGAGATAGATAATGGCACTGTCAGAAGGTTCTTGACTGCTCAAGTAGGGTCTGGTAAAAACTCTTATGTTACAGAAAGGGTAGAGATCACAAATGATGAGCTTCTTAAGGCAGGTCTAGATCCTTCGGTTGAGGAGCGCAATTATCCAGTAGATGGTTACAAATCAAGTTTTGGAACTTGTGATTTTGTAGATACCGGAAAGAAGGAAGGCTATTCTTATGATAAGTATCTCATACGTAATGGTCTTCCCCGTTTGGCTTCTAAGGCTGATGTCAAGAATGATCTTTATGATATGGTAAAGGTTCATGGTTCTTACCTTAAGCCAGAAGAAATGAATGTTGTTAAAACCCTTGTTGATAATTTTATTGACATGTCTGATAACATATCAGTTCAGTTGGAAGGAATGGATGACAGGGGTTCGAGAGAGGTAGCGGTCAATTTCTATGACAAAAGGACTAAAAATTCTAAAAATCCTGCATTGTTGTTCTCGGATTTTGTTCCTTTGGATCCTGGTAATGATGAGTATGCGGATTACTGGAATAGCATTCACCAGAAGTGTCCTCAGTACTTCTTTGTAAAATACGTGAAGGAGGCTATTCAAGAGCGTCTTGATCAGATGAGAGATCCGTATATGAGAGGAATAAATATCATGCCCAACATGAATGACAAGTTTAGTAAGTTGAACGATTTTTTGCAAAAAATTTATGGCTGATAATAATATAGATAGATATAATCCTGCTGCTAAAACCACTTACGAAGATGTGGCAAGGCAAAGGAAATTAGCCGAAGAAGAAAATTACACTCCGGCTACATTACCAGAGACGACAACGCCTCTGGTTCCTAATTATATGCCTGGTGAAGGTGTGTATGCCCAACCTAAATTTCCGGATTACGCATCAAGGATAGCTGCTGCCGAATACGAAGAACCGTATATAGCCAAGGAGATAAGCAACAGCTACTCGGAGGCACTGGCTCGTAACAGCTACAGGGGGGCTACACCTGCCGCGCCGCCCCTTAATCCCTATGGACCGAAGGTAAGTATCCGTGAAAGTCATCAGATGGGTAATGATGGGGTATGGCGTACAAAATATCCCAACTATATTCCGGGTATAAATAATGAGGATTATTATGCCAGAAGACAGAGCGGATGGAGTAAGTTTTGGAATGGTGTAGGTAAATTCGCTTTAAAGTCCGGATTGTACGGTGTGCAAGGAGTTGTGTCATTGCCTGACAAACTTATCAATATGGCATCTGAGGGAAGTTACAAAGCTGTGTTAAATACTAACATGGATAAGTTTTTAGGTGATCTTGACCAGCAAATAGATATGCTTCTTCCTCATTATTACAAGAAAGAGGTAGAAGATTATAATCTCGGTCAGAAGTTTTTTAAGGATACTGGTAATTTCTTATGGAATGATGTCCTTGGTAACGGTATGTCTTTTGTCGTAGGAGCCATGATATCAGCGTACATGACCGGAGGACTTGGAGTTGGATCATTGGGCAATATAGGTGCTAAATTAGGTGGAAGAATCGGAGCTAAGTTGGCAGCAAGGCAGGCTGCTAATAGGGGCATAGGAAGCCTTAAAAGCGTGTTTAATGACTATGTGAGAAAAGGGGTTGCTATTGGAAGGAATGTAGGAGAGGCGGCTAAGACCTTAACGTTGTTAGCTACCAGTGCCGGATTCGAGTCATCGGTTGAAGCAAATTCCTTCATGAAACAATCCGAGTCCGATTTCAAGGATTATTATCGTAAGATTTATGGTCGTGATCCCAATGCAGAGGAAATGGCTGTTTTTCGTAATTCTAATGCTGATGTAGGTAGTGCTATATTTGCCGCCAATATGGGTATCGTAGGATTATCCAACTGGCTTCTTTTTGGTAAGTATATAGGGTTAGGAGGCAAGGCTATACCTGGGTTGGAAAAGAAGCTCAACAAGCATCTATTTGGATTAGGGACGGAAGTTGCGAAGCCGGGAGAGATGGCTATTAAAATAACCAATCCCAATATAGGACAGAAGATAGCAGGCAATGTTTTCAATATCATGAAAAGACCGGTATCTGAAGGCTTATGGGAAGAAGGGGCTCAAGGTGCTGTCCAGAATACGGCTGAAGAATATGTTAAGTCAAGATATGATAATGTTGCCATGAACGGGGCCGTTGATGTTCTTGATGCTATTTCTGAAGGGTTTAAAAAACAATATACGTCTAAAGAAGGATGGACTGAAATAGGAATCGGTGCTATTATCGGTTCTTTGTTTGGTATGAGGGAAGGCTTCTTTGGAGTGAAAGAGTATAGTAATAATCAGATATTGCTGGAAAGGCAAGTAAATGAATATAACAAAGCATCTTCTAATCTTAATACGGCGGCTTTGAATACGTTGAAAAAGTCAATGAGTTTAGGGCCTCAAGTTCGTTCCGATGCTCAGTCTATGACCGGCAAGGAGCTTGATGATGCAATGTTTGAAAAGATGTCGATTGACAACCAAATGGGAACCTTAGAGGATTCGGCTGAAAATTTCAGGCAGATGGTTGATATGATGCCTATTTCGGAAATAGCCGAAGCCAACGGAATGTCTTTGGAAGAGGCAAAGAAATACAAGGATTCTATTATTGATAATTATAATAATCGTCTTTCGGATTTCAGATCTGCCCAGAGTTTTGCCGAAGATCTTATAGGTGATGATTCTAAGATTGAGTTTAGAAAATACGTGGCTCGTAATGCTTTTCTTGGTCTTCAATCGGAATCAAGAATGAAAGACATAGCTTCTGTCATAGAAACGCTTTCGGGTCAGCCTCGCGTGGCATATGCACTAAGTACGTTCTCCCGGCTGTCGGACAGGGCAAGGGAGCGGGCGATGGCTATCCGTGGCATACGGTCAAGGATAGAAGAACTTGAATCCGAAATAGAAGATCTTGCTACTCGTCCTCGTAACGTAGATGGAAAAGATCCACAAGCTGAATCTATACAACGAAAAACCAAAGAATTGGAAGATCTTAGAACCAATTACAATAATTCGTTGTCTGAGTTATCAACGTTAATAGGAAAAGAGTTTTCGATAGAAGAGTTGGTAAGTAGAACCGAATCTGTTTTATCATCACCTCTTTCTCCTATAAGTTCACAAGATGTAATAGAGGCCTATGATACGCTTGTAGCTTTTGATGATTATTTCAATGTAAAATCAAGACAGGAAAAGAAGTTTACGGCCAAAGATAAAGCCATGAGATCCTTGGTAAATGAATACCGCAGGAGTTTGATGGATTATAGGAATATGAATAACTTCTTATCTAAGATGCTTGATAAAAGATTCTTAGCTGAGGAAAACAGGGGGTTTTTAAAAGCGCTGTCTTCTCTATGGTCTACTCCTTATAAGGGGGATGACAAGGTTCCTGATTTTGCAGAGCCTAATAAAGTTGGTGAATATGACACTGATGAGGTAGTAGATCAAGCTGTGTCAGAAGGTAAGATTTCGGAAGACGAAGCTTGGACTATCAAGGCTTTTATGCATGCTCTTGATAGAGTAAGGGAAGATAGGATGAAGGAGGCAGAAGATGATATAAAAGAGTCACCGCTTACGGAGTCTGTATCGGATGAAGATTATGAGGCTGCTATGGATAATCCTATTATGGTTCCGGTAGTAAGGCAGTCTATAATTGATAAACTATATACAGGTAATGCCGATCTTCTTACTGCGAGAGAAAAAGATGTGTATGATAAATACAAACAAGATTTTGATGATTATGTATCGTCTTTAGGTGATAGTCCTGTTAATCTCATTAAATCGTTATCTGAAAAGGCTGACAGGCTTACAAGTCCGAGATCAGTATATGAGGAAAATAAAGCTATTATTGATATGGCTAAGTCTAATTTGGAGCCAGATCAAAGAAAGGAGCTTGATGATGCTATTTCTTCGTATGTTGATATAATGAACAGGCGGGACAAAGGAGAGAAAGTTGACGAAGATAAACTTGCAGATTCGGTATTTACCATAGAAGATCTTGGCCAGGTTGGAAATATCACGGACCTCCTTCCTTATATCGAGCAAAACAGGATTATTGATAAAGGTCGTATCTCTGAATCTACGTTAAGTAATTTCGGGGAGGATGATGCTAATATAGATTCTCTTGTAAATGAATTAGACGAATCTGATAATACGCCGGGAGCCAATATAGATAGCGCCCAGAATCCAGAGACGTTGATGGTTAGAAGAATATCCAACGATGGCAACGAAAGGTATGAAATTGCGGGTCTTAGAGCCGATAAATTTATATCTTCTATAAAATCATTGGTTCCTATTCAAATAAGCTCTGAAACGAACGCTAATGGTACTAAAAGGTATTCTCTTAACATAGGTGGAGAAACGGCTACTATAGTTGAACTTCCTTATCATGCGAGATGGTCTATAGATAAAGAATCGGCTCGTGTTCTTAACCGTTACACAGACGTGTCTATTCAGGACGTGGGTAATTCCTATTCTTTGGTTTATAAGCGTCTTGATTCAGATGAGTTGGTTCCGTACAGAACAGGTGTTGGATTCGGAGAGAATGAGGTAGATAAAATAGATCAGGAAGCATTATCTTCTTTGAAAAAAGGAGATAAGGTTAATCTCGAAATAGATGTAAATGATACCTATAATCAGTCTCTTTTTGCCGAATACAATGATGCTGTTCAGTCCGGCGATAAAAAAAGAATAGAATCTGCTGAGAATAAACTGGTGTCCAATATGGTTATCAAGGTCATGAGTGGGAACCGATTCGTTTCTGTCGTAAAAGCTGATACAGGAGGCATAGATGGTATAAGTAAGATAAGAAGAACGGCTTTTAACAAGTGGAAGAAGGACGCCGGCCGGTCGGCTACCATCGGCGTCGGCACGCATGTTGTTGCCCAGACCCTTCCCGGAAGACCGGTGTTTAACATGAAGGTGAACGGTCAAGGATATGGCCAGGTAGAAAATCTCCCTATTACCGAAAAAGGTGCTGAAAAAGTATCTGATGTCGGATATGTATTAAATGGCAAAGTCGTGCTTAAGAACGGATCTAAATACACAGGCTTCCCATTTGCTTATTCTATATTAAATGACAAGGGGAATAATTACAAAAATGTAAGAGTTCCGGTAGTTGTCATCAAAGGTAAAAACGGTCTTAATTATCTTTTCCCAGTTAGCCTACGTTCTGTAGAATCAGAGGAAGGGCAGAAATGGATGTCTTTTATAGATATGCTGCTTGAATCTGGTGATTCTGAATTGCTACAGATGGGTCAAGATGACATACAAGATCTTAATGCGTATCTAACCAAGTTAGGTCTTGATCCGGCTTCGTATCAAGTATCGTATTTGAATCCTATTTCAGGGCTTAGAAAAGCTCGTGAGGCTATAGAAAAATTATCTACGGTTCCTGATGTTGTTAAGTGGGTAGAAGATGAAAGCAGGAATGTGAAAGACATTGTGACGTCTGAAGTAGAATCTGGAATAGATTTCGAAGGTGAGATGTTTGTCGCTCCTAAGATCAGGATTCAGTTTGGCAAATCATCTTCCAGACCTAAATCGCTTATAGAGGATGATCTTCCTTTCTCTGATGAGGGTAAGACCGTTACTTCTAAGGTAGAAGATGTGGAAGTTTATGAAGAGGAAATGCCAGAGGAAGTGGCTGCCCGGGAGACTCAGCCGGCGCCATTAGCTCAGCCGGCTCCTGCGGCACAAGCTACGCAGTCTTTACCTGGCAAGAAGCGTACCTCCAGGAAAAACTTCTCTCTTATGTTAAACGAAATAGAATCTCATATAGAAAAAGAAGGATTGCCGTCTTATGCTAATATTTTTGATTTTATAGCAAGGAAGATTGTAGGAGGTGATTTGAGGTTTCTTCGTGAGAGAGGTAATCCTAAAAGCCTTAAGGAAGAAATGGGATTAGAACCTAAAGGAATAGTAGGTGATAAAATATCCACTCCTTCCAGTAAAGGTGGTAAGACCTTAGAAGAATACGTTTCTTGGCTTCGTTCTCAAACAGATCAGGTGGTGGTTGATTATGTTGGGCCAAGATCTGATGAACAAATTATATCAGAGTTGAAAAACTTTTTGAAATATATTAATTTTGTTCCAAGTAAGGCTTTGAATTATTCTCTTAGAGTCAATGGCATGGATACCCTAAAAGAATATGGCACAAAAGAGGAAGTAGAAAAAATGGAATCTGATATCAATAGTTTGGTTTCTAAAGTTTTGCCTACGGTGGATAATAAAACTGTAGAAGATGTTTCTACTACAATAAAATCAAACAACTTGCCTGCCATATGGAGGCCCGTGGAAAGCCTTGATATGACAAACGAGGAAAAAATAGAGTTTTTGAATAACGTAGCAGATTTCCTTAGCGGCATACCAGAGTATGATGCTGTTGTGGAGTCTATAGAGTCAGAATCAGATAATATTTTAAATGATGGAAAAGAAGGAAGTGCAGAAGGCGGTGCAGTACGCGCTGAGGAAGATGGCGATAAAAAGGGAGATGGAGAAGGCAAAGGACAATCCAGAACAAATGTCGAAGTTAAAGGAAATGTCGAATTACCTGGATCTACAAAAGGAGAAATAGAAAAAGACGAACCTCGCATATCCGAAGAACCGCTTATTCACATATCAAGGGTGACAACCCCTTATTTCCTGTACGGCGGCGATGAAGCATATACATCTGTTCCGGCTAAGGTAGAACCTATACCGGAGAAGATAATGGCTCGTAATGGCATTAAATTTGGTATGAGTGTAGTCGAGTTAACCAAATTAGGGTACAAAAAAGCTGGTGGAAACTGGATATACAAATTCTACATGAACTCAGGTGTGTATGATTTATATAATATCAGTACCGGAGAAGCGTTTAGGGCAAAACCGGATCTTGGAGTTAAGATAAGTTCCAGTGCATTCATCCGTTCTTTATCTCAATCTGGTAGAAAAATACAAAATATGATGAGTAATATGAGCCAGGAAGAGATAGATAGGAATAAGAATCTCGTAGAAGGTTCTGATAATTCGGATTCGATAAATGAGTTAAATAAGGAGTGTTGAGTATGAGAAGGAGATTTTTTAATGCTGCGGATAATTTCGTGGGAGGATGTTATAATAAGTTATCCAATGAAGATATAAAAAGGCTTGGAGGAAAAAGACCTTATGTATGTTAGTTTAATAAAATTCATATACATATAGGACCTGTATTAAAAGATCATGATTCTGATGTTAGTTACATAATGTTTAATAGTAATTGGAATTATGGTGGTTATGAATCTATGGTTTATAATCATAGCAATAATGGTATTTTTATATTAGGTGAAAACAAAATTGGTAACATAGAAGATCATATACAAGATCTAACATATTGGTACGAATATGATCCAAGCATTAATGAAAATTATTGTTATTTTTATTATGAGGCTAATAACAGCGGAAATACTATCAAGTTGAATGGTGAGTTTGGTGATACCAGTACTGTTTTCAATATTCCCAGCTTGGAAGTCACCACTCTTCGTGATGGCAGTTTGAGTTTTCCGGAGATTTATATAGAAGGAATTTGGGATCCGTCATTGTATAAGTCGGTTTTATAATTAACTTTGCAAAAAAAGTTAATTACAATGGGTGTCAAATGTCAGATAGAAAAAAAGGAAAATGAAATAAAACGGGTTAAGGCTCCTAACGGGGAGCCTTCCGTTCTTTACGAAAGTGCTTTAAAAGTATTAGGAAACAGCGAGCGGGCTCTTCAGGTATGGGCTAAGGCTTACACTCCTGGTTTTTTGTCGTATTATGGTCATTGGAATAACCCGGCTCCAGGGGAGATGTTTAATACCGATCCCAATGGTGAACCTCTTTTAGAAGACGTGCTGTCGTATATGAAGCGTCAGACTTATTTTGCTGATCCTTTAACGGCTCAGGATGTTAAGGATGTAAGAGATGTTATGATATCCAATTCCATATATAGCATACGATCTCTTATTAATAGAGTTAGAAGCTCTTTTTATGTGGATGGTAATCTTATCCTAAATGAAGAAAATCTAAGGAGATCCGGCTTGTACAATGAGACAGAGATAAGTAGGATATTAGATAATCCTTCTGTACTTAATGAGGTCAGCTCTTTTATGAGGTTATTATTAGATTATTCCAATAACGAACACGATCTCGGGAAAGAGTCTTACTTCACAACCGTAGAAAAACCATACGGTCCTGTTGTGTATAAAAATGGCGTCTTCAATAAATTAGGAAAGAGAGCATCATATAATCCGGCTGAAGTTTACGAGGTTATAAAAAATACAGTAGGAGGTATTAGTGTTGCTTCAGAGTTTGATGCTGCTTTCGAATCTTTATCTGATTCATATCCGGAGTTAGTTGAAAGATATCAGTCGGATAAGAGTTTTGCCTTGTCGCTGTTCAACGAATTTTCGAATATGAACATCGTTCCGGTTGTGGCTTTAGAAGATAATAATATCGTAGAAGGGAAGAGACGGTCATTGTCAAAGTTGCAAGATTATGCTTATTATAGCCCTATTAATGCTGAGTCATTACGGGCTCGTATATCAGCCTTTCTAAATAGGGTTAATGCTGATACAGAAGAAGACCTTAGAAGTATGATATGGGACGTAGAAGAGGCTTGTGTAGGTCTTGGTATAGATATCGTAGGGGCGTCTAAAGCATACGACGGAACAGAAGAATCGCTGAATAAAATTGATAGCTTGATGTTGGATCTCGATATTTATGTAGCAAGGCACAACGATGACACTTATGCTCCTACCTTAGCTTCTGCTATTGATGACGTTCTTGGAGATAGCAGGGATCGCCGTGTTATGTTTCTGCCAGAGTATATGGATAATATGAATATCGTTTATATGGAATCTGACATAGATCCGGTATCGGCATTTGAAAATCATTCCCTGCTTTATCTTGGTGGAAACCTATATCATAAGGTAGAAAGAGATAATTTAGGTGATTTGTACGATATGGCTGCCGAGCTTGCCAAGCGGAGTCTAACTTATTCCCCACCTGGTATCTATCCTGAATATTGTTTTAAGGATGGTGTTTTAGATAAGCGCCGCGTGGAAAACGTAGATAGTAAGGTCCTTGCTGATTCTATTAAAAAATACGTCCTGTCTTATACCGATTCTCAGAATACGGAAGAGATGAATGCTACCAGATTGGCATTCGGTCATCTTGTTGTTCCCGGAAGCCCGTATGTTAATGAAGAACGGGAGTTTAGCCGATACATAAACAGAAAGCAGGACAAAGAGAATCCTTTACTCTTATTCGATTTATACCAATCTTATCTTGAAAATAAGCTTCATAACACGGAAGTGTACGAAGGAGCATACAAGTATCTTGACTTTAAACCAGATCATTTACTGGGTATTACCGTTTCAGATCCGGATACGTTAAAACAAATTGAACTATCTTTGGCAGGTAATGATCGTGAACAGTTATTTGAGTATAGCATGAGCAGTACCGATCCTTCTTTTACAGATCTGTTCTATTTGGATTATTATGATATGTTATATGCCGGCTCTGATTTCTATCACGATATTTTTACGAAACATCCTAATCTCTTAAATGAGGTTCGGGGTCATAACATAACTAATCAGGATGATAATGTTATCGTAGAAGGTTTGTATGATAATTTTATCAGAATAGGAAACATAGTGTTCACTAAAGTCGGCGAAAGTAGTTCCGGCTCTATCTACCAAAATCTGACAGGAACCGAATCGGAGGTGAAATACGATTCTACTCAGAAGGCTAAGACGGTAGAAACCGATTACGCTCCATACCAAAACAGATCTGGCTTGACGCAAGATATGATCGTAAGCAAGTCTGAATTGGATGATCTTAACAAATTAGAATGCAAATAATTTTTGTACACATATATAGTTTTTTTTTTATAATTACAATTTGGGAAGTGGGGCTTGTGAAAGTCTCACTTTTCTTGCATATGCACGTATATCAACAACATACAAGAAAAGTTAGATTTTCATTGTTTATGGATTATTTTTATTAAGTTTGCGATATTAGTTTCAGGAAGGGATTATAGAAAATAGGAAAAAGTAAGAACAGAACGTAACTAATAACAGTAGGAAATGAGAATCAGTACCATCAAACGTAATAACAGCATTCATCTTATGTATAAAAACATTATGAATGATTTAGGTCAATTAAGAACTGTAGTTTCAAAATCCTATATTTATAATCTGATACAAAATCAAACCGGATTAAGTATCAGAACTATATCCCATGTCTTGAATCACACAAAAGAACAGGATACGGATTCTTTGTGAAAAGCATACATTTTCATACATTTGTGTGTTCTTTAGTTTTTAGATTTAAGTTTTTCATGGTATTAGTTTAGATTAGGGTTCGCAGTGATGCGGGCCCTGGTTTGTTTTAAAAAGTATTAAAATATTTGCTATTTAAGATCCTGTTCCTATCTTTGTTCCAGAAACAATGAACAACGAGATCCCACCTCTGGTTGTTTGATGTTGAAAGATATTTTTGGCTCATTAGGGTTTGTCATAGTGGGATCTGACATTCTCTTTTGGGCCTATTTTTTTTATTATGGATAAAGTTTCTGTTTTTGAAAGTTCAGATTTTGGAGAGCTTAGAATTATTGTAGATCCAAAAGGTGATGTATGGTTTGTGGCGTCAGATGTGGCTAAATCTCTTGGATATATAAATGCTAAAGATGCGGTAAAAAGACATGTAGATGATGATGATTCTATGCTTTTGCAAGTATCTGATAATCAATGGGGCGTAAAACGATCTATATTGAAAACCAGATATATAGATAGTATAAGAATAATTAATGAATCTGGTTTATATTCTCTTATATTATCTTCAAAATTAGAGTCTGCTAAGAGATTTAAGAAATGGGTAACATCTGAGGTTCTTCCTTCTATTCGTAAAACAGGAGAATATAAAACAAGTTCCGGTGGAAAGGGAATTTTGGTCCCTGACTTTTCTAATCCGGCAGATGCAGCAAGAGCCTGGGCTGATCAATATGAAGCTGCTCAAAAAGCTATAGCCGAAAAGTCGCAGGCAGAGGCAGAGAAGCAACAAGCTTTGAAAACAATAGAAGAACACAAGCCCGATGTAGAATTTGCCGAGTCTTTTAGGAAAGTAGACCATAACAATATGTGGCTGATTCGTGATATTGCAAAGAAGTTAGAGCAAAATGGTGTTATTATTGCTGAAAAGAATCTTCGCTCATTCCTTGAAGAAGCTAAATTCATGTTTAGGAACGGTCTTGGCAAATGGGAGCCATATAGCAATGTTGTAGTTAAAGGGTATGGAGTGTATAGGTCTTATTTCATAGATAAGTATTCTGGTGATAGAATCAATCAACAAACCATATACATGACAGGCTCCGGATATGAAGTGACCTTAAATGGTATAAAAGGAAAACTCAAAAATGTGTTTCTAAAATATGGCAAGTTTGCTTAAGTTTATTTACAGGTGGTGTTTTGAAAGAATAAAAAACACTACCTTTTTTTGTTTCTGTTTTTGCTGAAAATATTTCTCTTCTATAAGAAATAAACACACCTATATTCCACCTTACAATCATGAACTTTGTTACGTGCTTCATGCACGTATGTTTAACAATTAAATACTATAAAATTATGGGTGGTGATAAAATCGTCCTTTTAGATGGAGCCGGGGCTAACGGTGGTGGTGCAGCCACTAACGGTCTTCTTTCAATGATTCCCGGCATGTTTGCTAATTTGATAGGTGGTAATAAAATGGATCCGAATCTGGTGGCGGCTTTGATGAACGGTCGTAACAACCAGGACGGTTTCGGTGGGGCTAACGGTTGGTGGCTCTGGATAATTGTTTTGTTCTGGCTGTGGGGTGGACGCGGCTTCGGTAACGGTTTTGGAAATGGCGGTGATTGTTGTGCCAATGGTTTGCCGGCTCAGTTGAATAACGATTACGGTCGTGAGCTTCTGATGCAGGCAATTCAAGGTAATCGTAGCGCTATAGATCAGATCGCTTCTGCTTTGAACTGTTCTACTACTCAACTTCAGAACGCTATCTGCAACGTACAGGGTGCTATTGATAAAGTAGCTGGTCAGGTAGGTATGACTTCTCAGGCTGTTATCAACGCAGTTCAACAACAAGGTTGTGAAATCGGAAATCAAATCAGCTCTTGCTGCTGCAATCTGAGTTCGTTGATCAATCAAAGCACTTGCCAGACTCAGGGAATGATTACTCAGCAAGGTTTTGATAACCAGCTTCGCACGTTGGAATAAACCAATATCTTGCAGAACGGTCTCAACCAAGGTCTGGCTAACAATCGTGAGCAAGCTACAAGCCAATTCAATATCTTGTCTGCGAAACTTGACGCTCAAACCGTTATGATCAACGACAAATTCTGTCAGTTGGAAATGAGGGAGATGCAGAACACTATTGCTCAACTTCGTGAAGAAAAAGCGGCTTTGACAGCTTCGGCATTATCTCAGCAACAAACCCAGAATATCGTTGGTCAATTACGCCCGACGGCCGTCCCAGCCTACCCCTCTTGTTCTCCTTACCAGGCTTATTCTTGGGGACAGGTATTCGGAGGAGGTTACTGCAATAACGGATGTGGATGTAACAACGGATGTTGCAATAACAACGCTGCTGTCTGATTTTATTAAGAAAGGAGGCTAATATGGCTTGTGTTTCTAAAATAGGATCGTTGTATGAGATGGTTACGAAGAATGTTATTGTCAGTACGACAAATACAGTCTTCGGTATTAACCCACGGGCTTGGATCGCCCTTCCGTGTGAGGGTCTTATCCTTCTTAAGATAAGGCAAGTAGTCCCTACAGCCGGAAGTGCTCTACCGGTACAGATTGCGGTCCCGGCAAACAGCACAGTTTCAACAGTAGGAGCCGACACCTGTTGCCCGGTTACGGGGGTGAATGTCGTGAACCCTATTAACGTAGCTGTCACGGGTGCTGCTATGGTAAATGGCACAGAACGCCTTCTGTACTTCAATAAAGTTCGTGGCGTGTTAAGATTAATGGATTGTTGTGTTCCGACAACAACAGCCCAGGCGTCTGAAGTTAAAGCAGGTAAATGATTTCAGTAGGGTGATGAAGATCATCACCCTATTTTCACCTAACTAATATTTTGATCATGTTTTCAGATTTGAAGAAAGGGTTTCAGGTACACACCCTTGATACTAATACAGTACCTAAATACGAATTGGGAAAGGTAGTAGCCGTATCCGAACCCAGGTATCTTCCTCCTCAGCCAGGTCAGTATCAGGCGATGCAGACCCGCGTGGTGGATCTGACGGTAGAGCTCACTGGCGAAACCAAGACCTATACGGTCCCGGAATCCCAGAATGTGGCTAAGGCTATGGGCATAACATTATCTACCAGCATAGATCCGATTATGAACGAACTGAATGCTATAAAAAACACCAGTCAAGACATAATAAACAGCGTAGATGCCCATCGTGCCAAGATAGAGGCTTGTGAATCTATATTAGAAGACATCAATCCGGCATTCAAACAAACGAGAGAGCAGGATCGTAAAATAGCTGGTATAGAAAATAAGGTGAATGACCTTACTGATTCATTCGAAGATTTAAAGAAGTTAATTGTAGAACGTTTGAAATAAGTATAATATGATAGTATATGATTTAAATTCAGGACACAGAGAATATCCTGGATATGACGAGATAGAAGACAGACGAGGTGGAGGCAGAGGCAGAAGCCGGCGTTCTGATGGGACGTACATGGAGTACGGACATGGGTTCCTTCCTCCTTACGATCATTATGGTATGCATGAGAAGATGAAGGAAATGGAAGAACGCGAAAACGAGCTGGAAGAAAGGGAAAGAAGGCTCGAAGAGCGCGAACGTCGTCATGAAATGGAGGACCGGGAATACCGGAGGATGGGTTACGAATCCTACCCGACCGATTACTATGGAGACGACAGATACTACGGTGACGGACCTCAGATGCGTAGAGGTCGCGGACGTGGAAGAGGTCGTTCTTATTGAGGAGCAGACGCAGAGGATCCAGCTTATCAGAAATATGTAGATACTTACGGCTACCATTTTTCTAATGCTCTCGCTGATGAGGCGGTAAAGAAGATGGTCAACGTCGATGGATCCAAGAGGATCTGGAAGCAGCCGGAAATAAAAGATATTTTTGAAAAGTGCGGAGCGAAGAAGCCGGATAAAGCGACATGGGGCGATGTCCAATATGTCTTTGCAATGTACTATTCGGATGGTTTTCCGAAGGTCTTCAAATGTGAGAACGAGTTGGTGAAAGCTACGTTAATGTATTTGGATGATCCGGATGCTCCCGAAGGAGTAGCCTTTATAAGATGGCTTGCCGTGCAAGATTACCTCGGCGAAAAAATAAACTGGAAGGATCTGACCTGAGATCCAGATCCAGGTCCTTCCGGTGGTGCGGGAGCCATAGTAAAAAATATGATTCCCGCATTCCCGTTTTTCCCGTTTGGAAAAAAAGGAATAAAAATATTATACCGGTCGGCGGGCAATAGAATACCCGTGGCCGGTTTGTTTCACATAACTTTTTTTTGGATATGAATATAGCACACGAATCTAAATCGAATAAAACCCCATTGTATTTAATAGGAGAGTTGATTGGCGTACCGAATACGGTTATGGACTCAGCATTGCATGAACTGAAAGATAGAATAGACAAAGACCCTAAATATAAAGATGTTAAAAATTGGCTCGAATCTTTACCCAAGATCTGAACCTATTTTTTTTCAATACCAGGCCCGATGCGATTTTAACGTATCGGGTTTTTATTTTAATTCATATTGTTTTATTTTAAATCTAATTAATTCATGAATGTCGTACTTTTGTTGAAAAAGTATTCTATATGGAAAATAAGGAAGATTACGTTGGTTACGAAGATCAAGAACTGTGTAACCGGTATTACAAAGAGGCTGAAGCCATGAGGCAAAAGCAGGACTGGTCTCGGCTTAGGGCTGTCCCTGCTCCGGCCAAGGGAACGCCATCGCCCGGCTGGGGTCAGCTTGGACGTGGAAATGATGTCCGTGTTAAGTACGTTAGCATCAATTCAGGATTAGTAGGGGACAGATTATGACTGTAGAAGAATTGGCTAATAAAAGATACAGTGGCGAATTTGTTTTCATGCTTGGTCATTTGGAAGGTATAACAAGATTCGTTTTTGAATGTTTTGATCCCAGACCTGATCACGAAGGTAAAAATACTTATATGGTTTCCTATTTTGATAAGGGACTTCGTAGAAGAGATGTGGTAGATGTGCCATGTTATATGAATGTTTTAGCAAAATAAATTAAAATATTGTAAATATCGTGGTTAGAATCGCATATTTCGGAACCGATGGCTGCCCTGGTCATTACGCTATTCCGATACGAGGTAAATTCACAGAAGAGGATATTAAGGTAATAGAATCTGTAGATTGTGATGATTTCTATAAGGTGTTTGACGTTATGCGTTTTAAGATAGCCGAGTTTAAAGGATGGACGATATTGGGAATCCCGGCAAGCTTAGACGATCATAGACCTGGAAGCAAAACCGTTATCTTCATAGAGGGTAAAGCTAACGAAGCTGACTTTATGGAAGTCATACAAGAGTATTCTTTTCTTAAAAATAAGGTAAAGAAACTTGCCGAATTGTATCATGATGGAGAATGGCTTGCGACTGGTAAATTGAATCAAGATCCGCCTACTAACAAGGAGCGGTTTCAATTTACGTTAGACAAGGATGATATTATTAACATGATTAGGGGAGTCGATTTAGATCCTTATTCTGATGTGGCGAATGAAATGGAGAAAATCGGATTGGGATCATCATCTGATTCTTCATATGATGGTCCTACATGGTCTTGGTTTGTTAACAAAGTAGAACTTTGGCAGAAGAATAATGTATGGGATGGTTTTTCTGCTGAGTTCTTATGGGGTTTGTATTGTAGGATAAAGAAAGTATAGTAACAATTAATTAAAAACAAATCATGGAATTAAAAGATTTTAAAGATGTGGTTAGAGTAATGACAAAAGAAGAGTTCGAATCAACAATCGAAGAAGATATTAAATTCGTTGAGGGATTCAAGAATTTCTTAAAACATGATGATGCCACGAGGATAGTAGAGCATATCAAGTCTGTGTTAGAAGCATCAGTAGATTACTACTATCCTAATCATCCTGAAGTAGAATTTGAAAAAGATTTTAATATACAATACGATGTCAATAATATCTTGAACAAATACGGCCACACCGAAATGGGTATGTATAAAATACAGCTCTATATAGAGAATATTTTGGGTAGTATTCAAAACAAGAAGCCTGTAGACGTGGGAGAAGTCTCTGACGGATACCACACTTTCAATGAATTGTATCGGTATCGCATGTTGTATAACGCTGCCTTCTTTAATCTATTAGCCAGAAACGGACAGGTTGAAGTTTGCAAATCAAGGAGACACAGCGACGGAGAAAAATGCTTCGGTTCTGATGATTGGTTTATTGTGATGGCGATCCTACCTACCGGTCAGGTATCTAATCACTATGAAAGCAAATACTGGGATTTGTTTGATGTTCCTGAAAGAGAAACTGCTTTCGAATACGATGGCCATACACCAAATGAAGCTGCCGACAGACTTGAAAAGTATCTCAAACTGCCTCGTCATGGTATGACATTCGAAAAGGCTTTAGAACAGCTTAAATTAGGTCGTAAGATAAAAAGAATCGATTGGGGTAAAAAGTATATCTGTATGTTTATTGTAGAATCTGACGTAAATATATTGATGGTAGATACAGGTCAAAAAGTAGCATCAAATTGGAATCCAACCGAACATGATATTATGTCTAATGACTGGGAGATTGCGGGATGAGTTTGTTTGTATGTTCAAAGTGTGGCTGTATAGATAATACAGCCACATCATATTACTGGGCTCTTATAAGACCTTGTAAGAATCGTATTTACGATAAGTCGCTAAAGGGATATGAAGGCAAGCCTCTTTGTTCTGAATGTGCCGCTATTGAATATAGTAAGGGGGGCGAAGTGGTGGTAGTTCCTGGAACGTGGCATGGTAAGTTCAAGAAAGAATGGCCTACTGAAGAAGAAAAGAAGCATATTGGTAAAAACGGTATTTTAAATATGTAAATTATGTGTGATAAGGAAATTGTTGTATGTGCAGCTATATGGGTTCAAGATCACAAGAACAAGCCTCACGGTCCAGTAAATATACCATCTGGAACCGTATTTTGTGGATTGAGACACTGTTCCATAATATCGCAACTTGCGGCATACGGAATAGCCCATAAAAACCGCAGTGTTCAAGGATTTTTGACAAGCAAGAACCGGTTTCTAACAAGAGAGGAAGCATCTGAACTTGTTAAGAACAATAATCAGGAGATGGTGGTAGATAGAAATGCCATTAGAGAACAATTGTATTCAGAAGATCTATATTAACTAAAAACAAAACAATATGGGGTTTATAATCAAAAAGTCAATCACTTATAATATGATGGACGGCAATCAGTTGGAGTATGAATTTGACAACATTAATTTAGATCATATCACATTTAAAGGTAATAGTAAAAAATCTTTTTCATTTAACAGAGCCCTTGTTGAAAATTTAATTGAAACATTTGATACCATGCAAGATATATACTCTGATAATTACGGGATTAAGGTTTATACCGGTAATTGCATAATTCAACTGAATGCAAATCCAAAGGACTTAAGTGAACCCTTTTTTGACGTATATGATAGAGATGGGATGAAATTGATATATAGTGTACAAAATAGTATTTTGAAAGAAATGTTTGTAATATGATTACCAAGCAGGACATACAAGCAGCAGCATCGTATATTTTCCAAAGTAGTTTTGTCTCGGAAGACCAGGCAAGGAAAGTGACGATAAGAGCCGGCAATAACGCTACCAAGATCCTCGTCAAGACCTTTAGAGGTAAGTTGTTCAAGAAAGCTTTTGAAAGAGCCCGTAGAGGAAAGGATATCAGTTCTTTTGAAAGACAGGAAAAAGAAAGTAGTTTCAATTTTCTTTACAATCCTAATAATGGTCGTATGCAAAGCGGTCATGTAAAAATAGATGAAATTGGACTATTTAAACAAATAATAAAGTCGGGTACGTAAGTTATCCGATTTTTTTTATATTTGTGGCATGGCACGAGGTTATTATTGGATACCGCAGACAGATGAAACGTTAAATGGCATAAGCTATTACGTGACTAAGGTAGTAGGAGATATAGTGTTTGATACTAAACGAAAAAGAATAGTGTTTCAAACTACCAGGTATTTCCCAGTAGGCTCCGTATTCCATTTTACTCACAACTGCTTTAAATACGTCATAACCTGCCGGCTCCGTAAGCCGGGGCTGTGGTATGAGGCAAGGAGGGAAGACTGCGGACCTATTGGACCGGATGATGTGGAAAGGTTCGAATCAGGAAGGTTTATTCATAGAAATGGGTACAAATATAATGCGTAAGCGTAACTTGACGATTTACGTCAGATTATAATTATTTTTTCATATATATATTAAGCCGTCAGACTGGGAAGTTAGACGGCTTTGTTTTTATCATGTGCCTGATTTTTAATTACCTTTGTGTCAAAACAAAATAAATTCTTATGGCGTCAACGTGTATTATTAAAAGAGATAATAAAAAGAAAGTTGTTTCTGTCTCTACCAGATCAGGGGACAGGTCTATGTTGTTTGATAAAATAGCATCTATTCCTCTTATGGAAAACAGGGAACGGGCTACTACTGTTTTTAAAACCGTATTTTCTAATAAGTTCTTAAAGGCTTTTGGCGACTGGAGAAAGAGAGTGCCTATCAACAAACCGGCTTATAATAAGGTAAAATCCAACATCGATCTTATTCCGGAAGCCTATAGAGAAAGGGTGCTGGATAAAGCTTCTAAGATGAGTAATCCTATTCTTGTGTCAAAATCAGATGCACCTTATGAAATCCGAGAATCGGGCTTTGGATTCTACAGCCAAGATCTGGGTGATAATATTATGTTGGTGGATGCTATGGTTCCGTCAAGTATTTCCGTACCGGAAGGACCTGGAATAGACGCCGGTCAGTATCTACAAGATACTATATCTTCGGACTTCACCCCCGTATCTATGGTACAGGATAAGGGTGTTAATTATATGGTTATAAAAGACGGTCTTAAGATATTTAGCCCAGAAGAGCTACCAGAAACAGATTCTAATCCTGTGGGTGTAACGTATCAGACCGGAGAGCCTCGTTTGTTTTTCATGAACGATCGTAGTCAATTATTTGAAGATTACGGAGAAGCTCTTCGCTCTGGCGGGAATGATATTAGAATAGGATTCTTATCCGGCACCGTTCAAGAATCTACCGTGGATGGCGTGGCAGACATTACTTACAAGGCTGGAAAGTATGTTCTTAATAATCCCAAGTCTTTTATACCGGTCATGACCGCTTCTGCTTCTACTTCTTTATCAACAAAAGGCGGGATAATTAACTACCTTATAAAGAAAGGTCTTTTGTCAGGATCTAAGATATTCGATCCGGAAACAAGAAGCTATTATCTTACAGGAGAAGGTCATACAGGACAAATTAGACTTTTCAATTCAGCCTTATCCTACACCGATCTCCGTAATCATTTTGGTTCAGATGTTTCCATGAACGACCAAGGTATGATAACCATAAGCTCGTTGGATAATAGTAAGGTAACTATGAGGCTCGCCACCGGAGGAACGGAAAGGGTTAGCAAAGAGCAGATAAAGAACGATCTCAAGTCAGGAAGATACAATGAATTGGACGCCAAGTACGATCATTTTGATGCGCTTGTAGTTTCATTCATATTAGAAGACAACGATCTTTATGCTGATACTAAAGCTAAGATCGTATCAGATTATAGCAGGCAGGAACGTGATCAACGAATTTCTATTGTCGAGATACTGAAAACGCTTGGCGTTAGTGTCATAGGTATGACCGATTATATAGAGAAGTACCAAACCAAATACGGGCATGAACCTTCTGCTAAGGCATTGGCGGATATTGCCAATAACGTAATAGCAGTTGGTGAAGATGCTACTTTATCTGATTTAGTAGAAGAAACAGCCCACTTCCTTGTAGAGGCATACAGAGATCAGAATGCTGTTGAGGCTGTTCTGCAAGATGTAGAAGGTACGGAAGAGTGGAACCAATATGCAGGTCAGTATTATAATACATACGGTAAGGTATATGAAGGAGCTGAGCTTGATAATGCTGTTAGGAGAGAAATTCTTGGAAAGATCCTCGCCAAGGAGATGCAGACCGGCACAGCACAGGCGCCGGTAGAGCCCACCTCCTTCCTGGGACGCGTCCGGCAGCTTTTCTCTGGAATCGTAAGCTGGCTTAAATCAGCTTTATCTACTCAAAGACAAGATTTGAATAACGTTATTAAAAACATTCGTGATCTTGCCATTACTGACATAGATAAAGGATTTGACACCTCTCTGTTAAAGGATAATGACTTTACATTATATTCCCTTTCTTCTATGAACAAGAACAAGTTTCTTGAGTCTAAAATCCGGGCATTAAGGGAAACATTAAGAGACTTACGTCAGATAAGCTCTGATAGGGCTGTAACTACGTCTATGACCCTTGCTCAGTTTAAGACCATAGAAGATAAGATAAATAAAGTAGAGACCGAAATAGACAAGAATGAGATGGCGGCTGCCATGAACAGCATGATCTCCACAGCCGAAGCCCAGGTCAGATACTTAAGCAATATGGTAAACACCATCCTTCATGGTGATACCAAAGACGGTAAGCTTCACTTCAATACCAATGATCGAAAGAACGTAGATATTATCAACAATCAGGTTCTTCCGATCATGAACGATCTTCGAGGATATATCCGTAACAGAAGTACCGAATTTGATGAACGTGAAAAGCAGGATTATACAAATAGGATCAATACCGTCATTGCCGACATCAATGGTATTCAGTCTGATATTAAATCAGTACAAGACCTTGATGAAAGTACGTTGCTTGATAAGTTAATGAACGAACTTCATGTGCCGGCAGATAAGGTAAAGAGAGTAAAAGAATTTTTTGACAAGGTTCAACACGATGTTTCTTGGATAAGTAGGTGGTTCGGTATATTAGAGCATTCTTCCAGTCCGTTCAATAACGCTCTTGGAGCTATGATTGCCAAAGACAATTACAATGCGATGGTGAATGCTCAGCCTGCCATATCCGACTTCCTGGCATATACTAAAAAACACGGTTTCAACAAATCCGAATTTGAAAAACTACTTCAGAAAGTAGATGGCAAAACTTCCAATTACCTTCGTAGTGCTCTTGATATGGCTAAATACGATCGTAATAAGAAACTGGCGCAGATGCGAGCGTTTGCGACTGCCATGAACATAGAAATATCAGAAGAAGAAATCAATGATGTGGTTGACAATAATCGTAATTACGTATTTAAAAGAGAAGTAGTTGACAAGGACGGAAATACGGTTACTGAAAACGCTAAATTTAAGCCCTCATCTGACAGGGTTAATACTGATATTTTTACCATCGAGCAGGAAAAGATCTATACAGAACAGATGGAAAAGTGGGATGCTGAAAATTCGGAACTGGAATTTAGCGAAAGTTATGCCACAAGAATGGAATCCATATACAAAAAGGCTGAAGAAGAATTAGGACATCCGGTTTCTCAAACAACTAAAGAGTATCTTAATGCTCTTTCCCGGCAAAAACGAATATTGAGGCAGCCTTTTATTGATAGCGGTGGTAATTTTGATGAGGTTGCTTACTATAAGAGTAGTAACTACGAAGAAGAAGGACTGCTTCGTAAACAACGTAAGGAAGCAGCTTCGGAATACATATATGTTGGTACCAGACGTGTTGAAAAAACCGGAGACCAGCTTAAGATGGCTAAAGAAATACAAGCCATAAATGAAGTTTGGAGAAAAGAATCAAATAATGTCACTAATGCCGTATCAGAATCGTTTTTACAAAAATTGAGAACGATTCAAATCGAGTCAGGAGGAGAAGCTGCGCTGAAGACACTTATGTTGGGAGGGCACCTGTCATTTAACGATCGGTTTTGGAATGACATAGAATCGGAACAGTCGGCACGTACCGAATCAAATAACAAGGCTTCGTATCTCAAAATGGCACAAGACATCATTAGTTCTACGACAAGTGATAGAGATGCGACTGACGTGGATTCCATTGTAAAAGATATAGAAAAAAATAAGGCCATTATCAAGGAAATAATCGGCAACAACCGTGACGTGGCTGACATCGGAGAAATCAATGAAGCGACATTTACCTCATCTGAAAGAGATGCTTTTAGGGCCGCATCTGAAGCTATTGAAGCCGATTACGCTATTTTGATAGATTATGCTAAGATGGTGGGTCTTGAAGATATTGATAAATACCTTACTAAAAGCAGTAAGGCTGAAAACGAAGTAAATCAGTCTTATTTAAATGCTCTTGCTGACTCTAAGGAAGTGGAATGGAAGTTCGTACAACGTCATACTACGGCGAAGAAAGCAAAAAGGATTCAGGCTTTAAGGGATAAGCTGTTTAAGGCTGCTGATAACCGATATCTGTTTACCGTATCTGAAACCAACTACCTGTCAGAAAAGCTTGGTATAAGCAAAGAATTAGACGGTAGAGATTTTAGGAATGCTGTTAATGCTAAGATGGCCAGCTTATTTTTAAATAATACAAGGGAAGAGGGCATAGAAGAGGCCAATGCTATTGTTAATGAATTTGCCAGGAGCCAGGTCTTTTCGTACTATAAGCGCATGGCGCCTACCGGATATGCGGCCATGATAGACAAAATAGGTCGAGGTGAGATAGATGTGGCGCAGATGGTTAAGGACGTACAAAACGGTACATCCACCCAAGATTATGGCATGGACATATCGTACCTATCTTTCGACCCTGCAAGGGCATGGGTGGCTGAATCTGAAGCTGAAAATAGCGGTCGTAATCCTGATTATGTAAAAGATCATGGGTATGGTCATCGCATGCCTAAGAAAAGCCTGTATCGTGATGAATCGTATTTCAACGACTTCGGCATTAAGTATGATGCTGATGGTAATGAGGTCGCTACTAAAAACGTAGAGCAGTGGAATATGATTCAAAAACTCAAGGAAATAAAAAGACAATCCCTTGATCTATATAAAGAGCAGAGCCCGAACCTGTATGCTATTCCACAGATATCAAAACAAGATATAGAACGTGTAGAAGGATTGGGCATTAACTTCAAAAATACGGTTCGTAATTTTGTATCAGATCTGTGCCTGGACAGAGTAGACAATTCTCTATATGGTAAAACCAGGCAAGGAGAAGTGTATGATCCGGAAGACAGACTTAGGTCTATACCTAAATACTACATATATGAATTGGAGAACCAAGATGATGTATCTCACGATTTTGGCTACTCTTATTCGATGCTTATGATGCAGTCATCGTTATACAACGAAAAGCAGAAGTCTATAGAGCTTGCCCAAGGACTGGAGCAGATGTTGCTGAATAAGCAATTTGAAGGTGGTAAGAAAGCTGAAGCGACTCAAGCATATCAGATGTTTAGAGACTTCTTCAATGACCATTATTATGGCATTAGGATGAACACCAAAAAACTTACGGTGAACATCGGAGGATATACGGTAGACCTTACAAGAATTATGATGGCTGTTGAAAGATTTATGTCGGTCATGAACTTGGCACTGTCTCCGTTTGTGGCAGCTACCGGCGCCCTGACAGGTCATATCAACCTCATCATGGAATCTGCCGTAGGACAGTATATAAGCAAAGACTCCCTTAAATACGCATCGGCTGAATTTTCACGCCTTGCTCCATCTTGTATAGCAGAAATCGGAGACATAGATAGGAAAAGCAAATTATATGTCATAGGTGAGAGAATGGGGATATTCAATATCCGAAATCGTATGTATGGTGCCGGATACAATAGAGTGGCCAGGACCTTAATGCGTTCACCTATGTATGCTTTTATGGAGATCATGAACTACCCTCTTGATCCGCAGGTTATGATTGCCACTATGGATAACGTGCGATACTATAAAGGCCGGTTCTACACGTTCCAAGATTTCAAGATGGAAAAAGAACGTAATAAAGAACAGAGTACCATAAAAAGAGAATGGAATGCATTAAAAGATCGTACTTTATGGAGTATGGTAGACGTCGTGGATGGAAAGGTGGTTGTAAAACCTGGATCGGGTGTTACTGTTGAGGAAGTTGAAACCCAGATGGCTGTAACCAGAAATCAAGTTCGTAGCTTGTCGCAGATATGTAACGGATCTTTGAATGAAGAAAACCGGACTGCCGCATCGCGCAACTGGATAGCCAGGTTCATGATCGCCCACCGAGGATGGTTGGTGCTGGCGGCTCAACGCCTGTGGAAAAGACGTGGCTTCAATTTCCAAACAATGCAAGAAGAGGAGGGACTGTCAATTACGTTAAAGAATATGATAGTCAAAACATTTAGCTTAGCTTCCGAGTCTGGTATGAAAAACATCATAGATGCCTGGAACGAAAATAAAGACAATATGAATGAGGTAGAGAAAACCAATCTAAAACGCCTCAGTGTCTATGCCGGCACGTTCCTTATCATGCAGGCCGTATCTATGCTTCTTGCCGGATGGCGTGATGATGATGAAAACGAGGAAAGTTGGCTTACTCAATTCGGATCCTACGTCGGATTTAGAACCATAAACGAAATAGCTTCACAGATGCCATTTATTATGGAGCTTAACGTGGTTGATATCATTAACGACCCATTTGTTATGGGACGGAAACTTAAGGATCTTACCGATCTTAGGAACTACTCACTTGATAAAGTAACATCCGGTACATACAAAGGAGAGTATAAGTTATTTAGGCAGCTCGCCAAACAGACGTTTATCAAACAATGGTATAACATCAAGACACCAGAAGACGTGGCACGCGCCTATAATTGGTGGCAGCAGACGAACAATAAGTCAATGATGTTCTTCATCGGCGCCACTCCTGATTCGGAAGGGCCTGATTCGGAAGGGGATGATTCGGAAGGGGATGATGATGTAAGTTATAAATAGACGAAGAATATTGGGCTTGCATTGTTTTGATATGACCCCAATATACTATCTTAGCATTGTCAAAGAGTAGATTGTACGTTTTTTGTTCTTACTTGGAAGATTATGTAGGTTTAATTTTTTCTGAAATTGTTTTCTTACCGGTACTCAGTCAGAGATGATAGAGAACCGGTTTCTTTTGTTATGAAAAAAATAGTATCTTGCAAAAAAAAAATGAGAAGAAGATTTCAAATAGGGAAGGGGGTAAATCCCTCGCTTATAATCAATAAAGGCATATACATCCAACATGTAGATGGAGGATTATATACAAAACAAAATTGGTCTAATAAAGGATATTCCAATGATCTATGTAATGGAATAGCTCTTGTAGATAAAGTGTGTTTTGTTATAGCCACCGAATATATTGGCACATTTAGTTGGGGTAAGGATGGAACAATAGACAATGCATTTGCACAAAATAGTTCTTATATGGAAACCGTTAAAAGGGATTATTGGGGGCGTGAAAATCAGAATGTGTATCTTGAATATGATACCAGTAATGGAAATTACGCTTTTAATAAAGCTAATAGCTATTTATTTAAAAATGGTCAAAATGGATATGTAGGTGGCGCCGGAGGGTTTTTTTTGATATCATTGTATGCGAATGAAATAAACGAATGCCTTTTAATGGTAGGAGGTACGATAATGAGTAATAAAATGTGGACATCCACTCAATCTACACAATTTACCTATTCGTGGTATTATGATATAAACATCCAAGGAGATCATTTGGGTACAAGTACAAGGAATAATCCACGTTATGTCCGTCCTTTTACTGAATTAATTTTATGAAATTATGAGAAGAAGATATCAAAATAATGCTAAACTATATGAGTATAAGATAGTTAGCAACTGCATAGGGGGGGGGTGTATGTAAATAATGAGCTGATAGGAACCGTCCCTGATGGCGGTGAACTTATATACCAATCTTTAAAAAAACGGTTGGATACTGTGTATATTCGAGGAGGTGTTCCAATAGAAGATAGGCAAGAGATCGATAGTCAGGTTGATACGACAGAGGAATTGCTCGAACAGGATTCGGTGGTTCTCGCTATTGCTTTAACAACCTCTCCTTATTATGGATTTAGAGTAAGTATAATAGCACCTGATGAGTTTACGCTAAGAACAACCAATAGGATTAATAGAACCTTTTTAATAACAAGCTTCACTCCACCTGCTGCTATATACGGTGTAAACTTTGGTGATCCTATTGTCCTCAATTATGGTAGTTACCAATATGAGATGCCAGATCTTGTAATTGATGGACCTCATGATAGGATAGTTAGGGCAGATTCTGATCTTACTTGGACTATAAGATGTACAGATGCCGACTTTACACCTTTGCCATATCCAGAATCATGGTCTGGCCAAGGTTTAAATTCTATGTTCTTACCAGAAATGGATCGTCTCACTCCTGGTGATCATCATGTATCATATACAGCTTATGTTAATTTGGACTTGATAGATGATAGTGGAAACAAGATTCATACTGAATACCTGATATTAGAGAAAACATATAATTTTGCAATATAACAACAATCCCCAACCGTACACCTACTGTATGGCTGGGGATTATTACATTTACCATCTTTTCTTGTAACAAGAGTCCACTACTCTTACCTTTTCTTCTTCTTTCTTACCATAATTAAATTCATACGCATCTTCGAATGAATAAAAAACAGCATAACACGACATACCAAACATATCGTGTTTTATCCTGTTTTTCCATTTTCCAAAAATATTTTGGTATTGACACCAATATTCTACTTCCCCATTAGTTAATTTTTTTTTCAACTATTCTAAGAGGAATATGAAATAAGTTCCTAAGCATTAACTTCATGACCTGTCCTATCTGTGAAAACTAAACCAATACCTTCTATAATATATCCTACTACAGGAGCTTTGTCAAATTCCTCCTTCGTAGACCAAGTAGCATTATCAGGCATCAGTTCCTTAAATGCATCCGAAACATCACCCTGACACCAGCAATTGTTTGATGCAACAATGCCTTTTCCTTTGATATTGACATACATTTTTCTTCCACCGCATCCAAGGCTGTTCCATCCGCTCGGTACGTTTTCCACCATAGGCTTAAGCACCCAGCTTTCACCGTCTATCCTAACCCATCCAGGATCGTCTTTGTGCTTGTCGTACATATTTTGCCAAAAAGAGCATTCGTAGCACCATCCCCTGTCTTCCATGACAGTTCTTATCTCACACCTTTCAAATCCATCTGCATCCATCGTGTGCGGAGAATGAGGCTGGTGAGGGGTGCCACATTTTGGGCATACGAGTTTTAAATTCTTTTCCATATTATTTAACTTTTACGATCTTAATAGAATCTTCGATATTATATTCCCCTTGGTATCCAACGAATTTTATTAACCTATTACTGTGAGCTATTGAAACTATTTCGTCTTCACCATAATACATCACGATCGCTCCTCCTTATTTTTAGATTCTGCCTCTTCGAGTATGCTGATCACCTTATCAACAATATACGAATCAGACATTTTCTCAATAAAGACATCCATTGCCTTAGTTATGTCATTGGCTTCTTTTTCTTCAAGAGCTATTTCTCCACCGGTAATAGCATCAGATAATGATGTAGATAAGTGTCTTATCTTATCAATGCTCATAAACGTAAATGGATTACCACCCCAGCCTCCACCCATTTCTTTCATAATCTGATATCCACCTGAAATAAGTCTGCCTGATGTCGTGGCCAAGGAGGATGCGATTAGGGACAGTACCGCCACCTCCGTCCGCTCCTCGGATACACCCCTCGACCACACGGCTGCCCTTATAGCGCCGGCCAGGTCGTCTATGTATGGCATGAGGTAATCTTCCATCGCTTGTGTTATATCAGCTATAACCTCACTACGCTCTTTATTTATGTAGTAGATAGAAGCATTGTACTTCTTTATCTCTTTGTCCATATCATTTAAAAGACGCTTGATATTGTGCTTATACATAGGACTGGTTTTAATTACTTCCTTTAGCTTAAGAATGTAATTATAAGCCTAGTCATTTACGAACAACGTCATGGTTTCAACCGTTGAATGAAGCGTGTTGAGGCTGTTAAGAATCTTATCGAAATTGTTTATCAAATAAGCTTTTCTGGCTTTTGCTGCATAGTTAATCATCGCATTCGAATTTTAGATTTTCAAGTTCATGTATTTGTAACCTAAGAGACTTAATTAAATTCGTTCTCTGTTTCTCTGCATGTTTTAAAGCCTCTTCCTTGCTTTCAAAAGCACAATCCCCTATCTGATAAGGGGTGTAACGACCAGGAGTGTCGGCTAATAAAAGACCACCACAATCTTCTATTCTGGCTTTTACCTTTCTTATTTTCCCATCTTTTAGACACATGTCTGTAACCCATACGAATTTACCATATAATTTATCATACTCTTCTGATCTCTCTTCTTGCAATTCATACCATTTAGGCTTAGGAAATCTTAATGTGAATTTAACCTCAGTATCTTTTTCTAAGACATTAATATCGTATGCTTCCGGCCACAGCTCTTTTATGCTGTCTTCGTCTTCGGCATACGCTACAAGTATGAATGAATCATCGGATTCACCACTACACCAATATGGATATTTTATAGGCCATTTGACTGGACGGTAGTCGTTACCGCAGTCGGATTTTTTAATGTAAAATCTTGCTCTAATCATATCGTTATTAATCTGATAATTTTTCTATTTTAATTAATTTTGATGATAGATACATATTCCATTTCCCTCTGCCTCTGTCACCTTTTTCGTTTTGTTTTTGGATTGTCAAGTACAGATCTCCGTCTTCACATACTTCAACTTTTTTCAAGAAGCCTATCATTTCATCTCCTGCTTCGTGTAAAATACGGATCTTATCTCCTTCTTTTAACCCATAATTGGAATCAAAATATTCTTTTTTGATTCTATCAATGTTGTCTTTATGGTTTTTTATAGCATAAAGCTCTTTTCTTAATAAATAATTTAGTTGTTCTATTGTCATTTCTTTTCCTCCTTATTTAATGGTATTAATCCTTTCCCGTGCTTATCATACCACAGCATAGCTATACAATTCCATGCACATTGTGCAAGATGAAAAGCTCCTGTATCTGAGTCTATTCTTTCCCCTTTCATGTATTCCATTAGGTGTCTGGCAGCCGCAGCACGATACCGTTCAAACCCGTTGTCAAGGTTCTGCCATTTATTGGGTCCGTACTTCTTTGCACCAGCATGATAGACTCTTACAATATCCTCAATCTCTTCCATTGGAAGCAAATCCCATCGTAGTTTGTCGTCAATGATGTCATTCTTTACCGACTTACTTTCTTTATTTTCAAAAAGAGTATTATCACTCTTAGATATATATTCAACTGGTACATCGAACTCCATACGACCTTCGTATGACAGTGTAACTTCTGTATCTCCTTTTTTGATATCCTTTTCACATGCAACCTTAAGTCCTTTTCTGGCTACTGTTACTTCACGAACATTAAGATCTCTGTTAAGAACTACATCGGTTCCTTTTTTAATAATAATATCGTCCATCTTTTATTTTGTTTTATCGTTGTTTTACCATATTTAGATAGTAATATAATTCATCTTCGTCCTATACCCTATCATTCCTGTTTTTCTCAAAATACTGTCTTACGGCTTCAATCGCCTTATCGTCATCAAAAACCTCTACAAATTCCTCATAGAATCTATTTCGTTCCATAGAGAACGTGTTGCTTCCTTCCGGAATGGTCCTGAATACAACTACTTTCTCTCCGTCTACGTTCGTTCCTATTATGTTATTGTGAAGAATAATAGAATAGCGCCCAGAGCTTTTGTTTTGGACGACACTATGTTCGAGATTGTAGAGTCTAAGTAGTTCTCTTATTTCTTTTACTCCCATATTATTTTACTTTTTTAGAGGTTACAGTCTCTTCTCCCCATTTCTTTACATATATAGATCTCATCATGTTCATTAAATTAGAGAAAGAAGAGATGGTTCCCATCTCTATGCAGAATGCAAGATTAGACTGTAGGGTTTCAAGTTCTTTCAACTGCTCCTGTGTAGCCCTATTTCTTATCATGCTTTCATGCTCATTAAATACAATCCAATTTAAGCCTTTAGCCATCTTGGAGTAATCGGCATCCGGAAATCTTGATATAGCTCTTGATAAGACATTGTATTTATCACCTGCCTCTATTCGGTTTAAGATAAGCTTATCTGTCAACCACGTAACAACCTCAGCGTACAACATAGGGTTCAGTTCCATAGCTACAAGCACCCATATATATGGATTACACATAGTCCTTCTATTCTCTCCTCTACCCATTGTTTTATAGGCTCCCATCTTTTTCATCACTTTTATAAGTGATTCTTTTTCAACAGATTGTATAAAACCAGGAAATCCTGATTCTATCTTATATCCCTGTTTTTCAAGGATATAGTAAACCCGTTCCGCACTCTCCTTATTAGATAGGATATTCTCTATTCTCTTTTCATTCCACCCCATCTCAACCCTCTTCTTCGTGTAGGCTTCCTGAAGGTCTGTTAAGGACATAAACGAAGTTTTAGTGTCCTGCTTAATTATTACGCCAAATAATTCTCGGTCTTTTGATACCATTGTGACATTCGTTTTCATAAAATATAACACATAAAAAATAATACGATACAAAAATATGTATCGTATTATACCTATACAAATATACTGTGTTAAATTTTATTATTGTATTTTTTATACTATGCGCCTATGGCTGCCTCTAAATTTCCTATAATATCAGTTTCTATCTCATCGATTTTATCATCAATGGTTGAAACCGCATTCTCTAAATCCCCTACAATACTTTCCATATCATCAACAACCGCCTCCATATTAGCTACAGCCTCATCTGATTGATAATATCTTTCTGTATCTTGTAACGACTCCGGCATATTGTCTCTTGCTTCTGTCTCCTCGTCTAAAATCATATCAACATCATCCTTGGCTGAATCCAGATTATGCCTGACCTCTGACAGCTTTGATTTGATAAACTCAAGATCTGTTTTATGCTTTTCCAAATTGGAAATAATATCCTCTATTTTCTTACGTCTTTTGCTGTTCATGCTTTTATCCTATTATAATATTCGATAATCTTTTCTTTCCTATCTCCCGGTTTTACTGCCATATTCTCAGCCAAGAACCTAAAATACGACACCGGTATGTCTTTGAATCTAATTCCTTCATATTTTCCAAACCACATTATTATGCTGTCAAGATCGTCCTCTCTCCTACCATCTCCATTTACGGATTTAAGCGAGGCTGCCCGGCGAAGGATTTCGTCTTTGGTAATAATATCACCCATCCTTATATTGGACAGAAGTTGATCGCCGGCAAACATACACCATCCCTTAGAAGGAAATTGTTCGATCGTTAAATCTTCTATCCGGCCGAAACGCCTCATGTTGTCGCAGCAATCAACTATCAGCGCCTCTTTCTTGTCAGGATGGATGCGGACGGCTCGACCTACAATTTGGTAAAATACTGAATATGAGAACGTTGGTCGTCCAAACATCACACAATCAAGTTCAGGAAAATCAAATCCGGTAGCAAGCGTTGAATAATTAAACACGACCTTTAACTTACCTTCTTTGAAATCGGATATGATTTGCTCTCTTTTCTTTTTGGTTGTTAGCGATGTTACGACACCTGTTATGGCTCCCATCCTGGCATTCATGAACTCGGATATTCTATTACATGATTCGATAGAATCCATGCAAACCAAAATGGCCTTACGCTCGTTCATAAGCTGAAGAAGACGCTTATAGATAGAGTTGTTTAAGCCGTTTCGTACAATGCTTTCTTTGATAGATTCGTTGGTGTATTCGGCTCCGGTACTGTTTAACATCAGAGCCGATTCATCAAACGACCATCGTTCGTACTTAAGTGGACACCAAAAACCTTGAGAAGTTAGCTCTTGTATTTGTATTACATGAACTATTTTCTTGAAGAAGTTATGTTCGTCTTTCGTCAGCATATTAAGTTTGCTGTAGTTTCCTTCCAGCATGGAATTGTAGGCCCTGAGTCGGCAGGGAGTGGCGGTGAAGCCCAGCACCTTCGCCTCGGGAAACTCGCTCATAAACTCCATAAATTCAGAACCTTCCTCAGGGGAATACCCCGAGTGGCATTCGTCCACCAATAAGGTGTCTATCCCTATATCTTTCAACCTTGCTACGTCTTTCTTTATGCTTTTAAGTGTAGCATAAGTCATAGCCGATAATTCCTTTACGCCACATGAGGCAGAGTATATGGTAGGTTTAGCTCCAAATGATATGGCTTTCGCATAATTCTGTTCCAGAATCTCTTTTGATGGCTGCAATACTAACGTCGGTCTATTTATCTCATGCGCTATCTTGGATATCAGAAGGCTCTTACCTGCTCCGCATGGGGCTACTATTATGCCAGGCTTTTTAGATCTCCCTGTAAGAAACTTAAGTCCGGCATCTACTGCCTCTTTTTGGTAAGGTCTAAGTTCAAAGCCCATCGCAATCTATTTTACTTTTTTTTGAAAGTTCTATTATTGCCTCCTTTAGCATCTCTCTTGCTTTATCTTCGTTATCTTCAAGCAAGCATACACTGCACGATATACCCATACGATCTCCATAAGCCTCGGCATTACCTAATGTGAATGCGCAGCAGTAATCATAATCCATGTTTTTTGCTACGGCAATAAACTGATTATCTTCTATCAGTACAGCATATTCAGCATCAGTTTCACACATGATGATGGCTTTATCTTTTTTTATAGATAATACCTTGTTTCTGAAAAGTCCGTTATAAATCCATAGTTCCTTTCCTGCATTTTTATAAAACGCAGCCATATCTTCCTTGATTGTAACTTCTTTTTTCATGACTTACTTGTGTTTAATATCAGTAATTAAAACATATCTTTTAACAATATCTTCAAGCTCCATAGAAAATAATAAACTTGGGCTTTTTCCATACTCGTACAGAGCGAACCCTTCCTTTATTTCTAATATCTTAATCACATGCTTGCCTCTTTCAAATGGATTCATGAAGTAGCCTTCGTATTCGTATCTTTGACCGACTTTTATTTTGTCGGTCTTCTTCTTCATCTTATACCGATCTATTGCCCTGCTTATTTTTATAAGAGTCGTTATAAACAAGTATGATAATAAAAAGACCGCTGCTCCTGCTATCAATGCTTCTTTCATTGCACCTCTTTTAAGTAGTTAAACCATATATCCTCCAGTCTTTCCTGAAGCTCAAACGCTTTCTTGAAATTCCCGCATCTTACAGCAACGTCTCTCATGTATTCTACGTTTATAACTTCCGGATCTTGCCGGTATTTTGTTCTTAACCTTTGAACATCCTCGTATTTCATCGCTTTATCTTTTTAGACGGATCCCAATCCGAAGAGAAAGGGCATTCGTTTTTGTTATGTAATCCAAAGTCACAATAATAACACAGTGCTGACGGGCAGGGTAGCTTGTTTTGCGAAACAGGCTGGCTTAGGGTGGCACGCCGCTTGCTATACCTGGCTCCTTCTGCTCCCTGGATGTACGCTTGAAATGATTTTACACTATTATCTTCAAAATCATACATTTTAGATAAAGTGTCATTTAGCATTTCTATAGATTTTGTTTTACGTTCTTCATCTACTTTAACCTTTTGGTACTGCCTGGTTCTGGTAAAGAAATAGATGTTCATATCTGGTAGAACCCCACCATATCTTCTATAGATGTAAAATGAATATATAGGATGCTGTAAATTTGTTTCCAGCTTCTTAGAATCAAAAACCTTATTCCCTGATTTCCAATCTATGACATAATGATGAATTACGTTCTTGCTTTTTATAGCCAGATGAAGGTCTACCGATCCTACTATGTACACATGGGTATGAATTACCCCATTTATATCAACTGGCTTAGGAAGGCGGTACGGCAGCACAAAATCTTCTTCGACTCCAACTATAGCGCCGTGTCTGATAAGTTTCTCACAAGGATTAAGATCACTATCAGCTATCATAAACCTATTGCCGTCTTTTTTAAACAGATCCACAATCCAAGCAAGAAGCTCCCCAGATTGTTTCATGGCTATCATCATATTTTCCGGTGATTGCCAAGGTATGTCTTCTTGGTAAGCATAGTAACTTATTGCTTCTCCAAGGTCTTTGCCAGAAGGCTGCCTTCCGTTCTTGAAAAAGTATTCCAGTGTCTTATGAATAACCGTACCATAAGACGTAGCTTCTTGTTTTTCTGTAGACCTTTTACCCTCTACGTAAGTCTTATACCATTTCATTGGACAAGTAAGAAACGTATCTATCTGGGAATAAGATATGGCAAGACGTTTCACACCATTAAACTCCTTATATAGCAAATGCGTTTCTGGGACCATCATAAGTCATTGTCTTTAAATCCTTCCGGGTAATATACGACATACTTCTTACCGTCTTCTGGTGTCGTGGCAAACTGCATGTAGTTATTACGATTACGATGTTTGCCATCTAATCCTCGCTTCCAATACAGTATCCCGTCTATATCCACATAAGATCGGCCCCGGTCGGCTCTAACTACGTCCGTGTGTAGTAGATACCCATCGGAAGACACGATCCACACTTTATCACCTTTGCTTAAATAAGATATTCTTTTTCTTACAACAACCTTTTTCTTATTATCCAATACAAATTCTTCATCAGTCATACTCTTCATCCTCCTCTTCTTCTGTTTCAAAATCAATTCCATAACACTGATCATAATGATTGGTCAGTTCTTCTGGTTCTAAATCTTGTCCAAAATCCATATTAAATTATATACTTAATTCTCCTTCTTCATATTTTATATTCGCCTTGTCGCCGTTTTTGTAGGTTTTCCCAGACAAGCATCTTACTCTCATTTGCTCTTGTCTTCCATTTTTCGAAATATTTACCATATAATGATTCTTCCCTGATCTAAACACTATCTCCACTTCTCTGCCATTTAAATCTTCCGGACATTCGTACACCATTTCTTGCTTTAACTTAAGAAGTAACTTATATACATAAAACAAAACGATAAAGAAAAACGACCCTATTACGATCCCTACTAAATGGGAACCCGAAAAGTATGTGGTCCAGCTATATCCAAGAATAAAATGTGTTATGCCCTTGAATGATATGATGTCCGACAAAGACATGCTTAAATCAGAAGCGCTGTTAATGTCAATATCCGTATCCAGATCAGATCCTAATATCGACAACAAAAACTGTATAACAAAAGCAAATGACGCTATTAAAGCCATGCATAAAATTATATCACTTCCCATACCCTTCTGTTATTATTTTGTAAACAAGATCAGTCATATCTTTGATGGTCTCCATATCATAATCAATAATAACAATATTGAATTTTTGTTCCACCATCACATCAAGCTCAATTCGATCAACAGAATCTAATCCAAGTTCTTTAAACGTCACATTTTCTTCATGAACTATATCTATTTCCGAATTAAGAAACTGAGTAATAATTATATCCTCTATTATCTTTCTGATTCTTACTTTTTCCATTGCTTTCTAATTTTGTTAAATAAGTATGTTTTTATGTTTTTCAATCGCTCTTTGTCTGTTTCAGAACTTCCGGTAAACAAATAATCCGGATTGCCTTTAGCTGGCGGCGTAGGCAATTTAGATACGGCAAACAACCAATCCATTTCCTTATTCTTCTTAGACTCCAAATAAGGCTCGGTAGCGATCTTGAATTTTTCAGCTATTAAGTCAAAGAGCTTTGAATTTTTAAGGTTCATATGGACTGAAAAAGCCTGAGAAGGTGGTTTCCATATGAAGTTGCATAAGCTCATTGTATAATCTCCTGACTCTGCTATATAAGATTCCGTTACCTGAAGTATGATCTCTTTCTTGAATGAGGTGTTACCCATAAACCAACACAATCTGGATTCCGCTTCTTTTCTACTGACACCTATGTCTTTTGAATATGATTCGTACATTCCTATCATAATCTTCAACGTTTCCAGAACCTCGTCTGTCATCTCTGGTGTCTCTATATAATTCACAAAAGACGTTCCTTTGTTGGTTAATCTCATCACACCTGATTTTAATTTCTCAACCAGGCCAAGTTCTATATATCTACCAGCATCTTCTTCCGGCATGGCTTCGATCATAACCGAATCCTTCTGTCTTATGGCAAGAAGATTGGCAAGATCATTAGGAGTCATGTCTGATGCTGCAAGTTGTCTGAAATTGATGTACATTTTTAATCAGCTTTAATAAAAATAACATTCTTGTTATCTTGTCTATCAACATGTCCACATGGATCAACAATTATGTCTGTACATGAACAAGAATCGTAATCTTCGAATATACACCTATCGCATGTATCACCTTCCACACATTTTAATCTTACAATTCCGGCAGTAAATACTTCTCCTACTTTAAATTCCTTCTTTTCCATATTCCCTCCTTGTTTTTAACTGTTGTACCCTTCTTTAATAATCGAATTTCTACCGGTAGATACCGACTGTCGAAGATCGTCATGTACAGAATCTACCGTAGAATACTTGTTTCTGGTTGTAAAAATCACTTCCAGCATCTCCTTGTAATCACCTAAAGCTACTTCGTATCTCGGATCTACTTTGGCTTTTCTTTCAGCCTCGGCATTACTTTTAGCCAGTTCTCGATCAAGAAGATCTTCTTTGATTCGGTCAGCAATCATATCAAGTTCTTTTTTAATAACTTCTCCTGCTGCCCGAAGTTGACCTTCTACGTCACCAAGCTGGTCTTGGACGGTACCTATTTCTTTCTTTAAACGATCGTATTCGTTAATCATACCCATATCACCTGCATATCCGGAAAAGTCCTTGATTATTCTGGTTCCTTCTTTAAGGAGCTCAATAACTCGTCTTTTACGTTCTCTGCTTATTAAAGACGGAAGACGATAATTCATATCCGCCACCGCCTTATCATGTATGGAGTTGATTAAAAACATCTCTCTTTCATCTCCTGCAAACTCAGTAAGAACCAAAAGGAACTTACTTATCAGGTATTCGTTTTCTTCTACTGTTAGTCTCATGGTTCTTATCTTTTTTTTAATACAATGACTGTTCTTCTTTTGTCTCTTGTTCTTGTTCCTGATTGTCCGTAACGTCTTCCACAGTATAGAGCTTGGGAGGCGTCGGCGGCTGGTTGGGGTTCACGAACTTCGTCCCGCCCTCCCCGTACATCCATCCATGTCCCGGCAGTATCTCTGGGTGGATTGTATTAGTAAGCTCTTCCATACTAACTTGCCTTACCTTCAGTATATGATGAAACACCAGTCCGGCTGTCCTGAATGATGTTTTGTTTTCAGTTTTAAACCTATCAAGGGTCTGATACCAGTCTTTCCCAAATATCATATACTTATCCAGTCCGTACCTACGAGGATTGTGCAAACCTATCATTAACGTACATAACTGACCCAGCGTATCAGATTGGTAAAAATCAGAAAGACGCGGAGGCTGCTCTTGTGGGCTTTTTATCCTTCCTTCTATCTCTCTGTTGAATTGGGATATGATGAGGAAAAATATGTTTTTATATACTAATTTAGCTTCGTTCATAACCGCCACCAAATCATCTATAGCCGACTTAGGATCTAATTCCATTCTTTTTATTAAAGCAATATGATCGACTTTAAATATTATAAGACGTTTGTCTTTGTGCTTGGTAGCTATATGATACACAGCCGCTTCAAACTCTTTTACCGTACACGGAGCATCGATGTATATTATATTATTTCTGATTTCACCTTGAAGGATTTCAAACATCCTCATCTCTTCTACTGTATTAGAATCTTGCCTTCTTAATATTTCAGGAGCCCGCTTTTTCATATCCTGGCTCATTCTACGAAGAAGAAGATCTTGAGGATTCATTTCGAACTCGCAATTAACAAGAAAATAATCTTCTGCTTGCGGGTTGATCATCGGATTCATCACATTTTCCAGTATCTTTTGGGCCACATACGATTTACCTACAGATGGCCGGGCTCCTATGGCAATAGCATGTTGGGGAAAAATACCTCCAAGCAAAGCCTCATCAATATAATCGTATCCGGTTTTAGCGGGGATAAGCTCTCCCCGCCTGTATTTCAAGATATTCTCATACGCCTCTTCCATAACCTGTTTAGAGGTCTTGAATATCCTTCTTATATCTATTTTATTTTTCAGATCCTCTTGCATTTTTGTCACCTTTTGTATCCGATTTGGATCCCCTATTAGCTTTTACTGATTTATACCTAAGACCGTTCTTGGTATGAGAACAATCCTTTCCTTTTCTCCAGCCCTTACCCTTCTTCTTGTCCGTTTCGTAGTTTTTACGACCAAGCTCTCGGCGTTTGGCTTTCTGTTCCGGTCTGGCATTTATCTCCTTGTCCTTTTTAGCCTTTTTCTTCCTGGCTTCGGGATGAGTCCTGTAGTACTCTGTCGATCTACCCATGTGCTTATATTTTTTTTGATTAATAATAGCACAAAGATAGGCAATTCACGCCCTATTTCAACCTGCCGTAGCTCATATCAGGATCACACCAGACATACCCGTCTTTCTCATCATGAAGATACTCAGGACATCCTCTACATGCGCTACTGCCTGACACTATTTGATTGTTTTTATTAGGGCACTTATCTCCAGGTTTATGCCATTCTATTCTCGAACCTGATCGTTCTTTGTTTACATGACAGAACTGAAAGACTTTTCCCATCGTCTTCTCGCCAAACATACCTATATGTGTGTACTCTTCCGGTATAGAGAGAAATTCAGATAAATCTTTATACATCCTTTTCCGTTCCTCCGGCGTAGACCATAGTCTATCAAGTTCGGCATGGACTCTTATCTTAAGAGACCTCAGTGATGGCCCCGCAAGCCGGCCTTTAGCTTTTCCCTTATTCGGCCCTGATTCATGAACACCGACATAAGCATTGCATGGTTTGCACATCATAACCATCCCTAAGCCTTTTCTGCTATATATTTTATCGGCATTTACCAGCTCAGTTTCTCTTCCGCAATAAGGACAAATTTCGCCTCTTAAAACCCGTTGTTGGCGCTCATTAAGTTCCATACCCTATTCTTTTGTTTTTCTTTAAACTTTTCATACAAACTGCTTTCAGTTTCCATTTCTGAGATCTCTACCTCTACGTCCTCTCTTTTGAAAATTACTTTCTTGGCTGTCGGATACGCGCATTTAGAGATACGAATAGCATTACGAATAGCGTAAACAAAATACGTTTCTGGTGACGATTCGATCACCACTACCTCGTTTAAAGTGTTTTTGTAATTTTCCATATTATCTACTTGCTTCAATTATATAACCCGGATGATCTTCACACGCCTCTTTGTATTTGATAAGAAACTTAAGAAATGAATCATAAGACCCCCATCCGTTTTCCGGCTCGTATCTCAAAAGACTTTTTCTCTTAGAGATCATAATACATATACCTTTTGTAAGTACATTCTTCATCTCATTGGTATATATTTCTTTATACAATTCTTCTGGTCTCCAAACATAATCGTACAGCGTTTCTTTATTTTCCGATACGAATATTCTTTGTGCCATCTTGTTCATGTTGTGGGTGATGTTTGCAACCCATTCACGATCCTCTTCTTTCTTCTTGTTCTTAATATAAACATCCAGGCTCATGATATTTTTCTTTTATCTTGTTACTAATTATCAAATCTGCCACATCATCTCCGTCTCCTACATTTTCAACATTTTGAAGATAGTCCGATACTTTTATCCTTGACTTCATCATCATCTCATCTATCTTTTTACTCCATGTCTCAAATGCTTGTCCTTTGTCCGGAAAAGCTACAGTCTTTCTATCTTTTAAAACATCTATCACTTCCGGCCTTAGATTCCGCAACCCTCCGGTGGCCACAAATAATTCATCTGGTTTATTCACAGCGCATATAATAGCCGTCTTTTCTGATTCCACCAGATTAACCACCTTATCCGGATACTGGCTTAGAAGATGCTCCCCAAACAGGCATTGTCTAAACAAGAAGTCTCTTGCATGCAACGAGTGATAAAACATAACATGAGGCCGCTCATTGTCACCGTCTTTTTCTTTCACTCTTTTTACATCAATCTCATTCCCCTGGCTGTCGGTCTTTATACAAAAGTCCATGATCTTGCCGGTTCTGCATACAAAATCTTTGTCTATCTGCCAGAATATACAACACCCTTTCCATCCCCATAAGTCCATTGTTCCGACATGATACCTTCTGAACACATCAGATACCCTTTCTTTTCCCCATAGAGACGATAAAAATCTAAATACGGTGTTTCTATCGTCTGGAACCACAGTCCTCTCAAACTCGCTAAAAGGTATGTAATTTACAACGTCAGGATTTACAGGAGGACGATAAGCTCTTATACACTTGTTTCCCGAAATCCAAAGATCTTTGTCACCTACATCCTTGCCGGTAGGTCGTTTATCGTAACCGCAAGTCCGTTCATGATCGCATCTTCCGAACTCGTTGCCAACAACCTGACCTGTTGCCACATCAATATAAGGAGTGAGGCACCGGCTTTTCCCGCAAGCTGGGCAGGTTAGCTTCAGTCGGCTCCTGCCCAGCCTGCGGTCAAGTTGAAACCGAGGTACGTTTTCGTATTTTCTAAAATCAAGCATTTTTAACTCCTCTCATCGCCTCTATGATTCTATCTGCTATAGTTATAGACCATGACACCACATCTGGTACATATACTCCGCAATCTATTTCACCTTTTCTATTTTGTGCTTTAACAAACTCAATAGAATAAGCCTTGATAAGATCGAATCTACGTTGCTCCCAGTCTACATCTTTGTTTTCGTCATTTACAGGAAGGGTATCGAGATAAAAATTTAAACTCTCACTTATCACATTCCCATTATCACCATAGAACTGTATTCTGTCATGGTCGCTTCTTGTAGTTGAGCTACTGAAAGTGATTACGTCTATTATCTCTCCTGTTCTTCTAATTTTTCTTTTCATACTCTTCTTGTATTTCTGACCAATATAGGCATTATTATTTCGATGGTCTTGCCATATTTCTTATGAGATGCAAGTACACATATTGCATATTTATCTCCTATTTTCAAATCTTTCGATAATCTTAATCTCGAACCCCTTTTGATGTTAATAAAATAATAACCAAAAGGATTGATGCATATCGGTTTTACGATTTCTATATAATCTCCTTCAGGAATAACAATATCGTTCATATTATGAATCTTTTAGACATTTCCTCTGCAATATCATACACGACCGTATGATCCTCTTCATTGTACGGCTTATTGATATTCAGCACTCCTTTTCTCACTTTGAACCTCTTATCTTTTCTGATATGATTCAACATCCCTTGTTGGAACACACAGTCCGCTTTTTCCATAGCAGCATTTTTATCAGACCATTCTTTTAGCGTATAACCTTTACTGTTCGTGCTTTTTGGAGAAAAATTCATAATACGTGCATCAATTCCGTACCAGTTTTTAACCATTCTTCTTTCAGCCTCCAATTGAAAAGCGTGTTCATTTCGTATGTCACCTGATTTAAAATCTAAGATAACAATCTCTTCTTTCTCCACTTCTCTCACTTCCTTCTTCGGATCGCCTTTTTTGAACTGCCCCGTAGCCCTTTGATACACGGCTCCAAAATAACCTTCTTCTTTGTATTTGAATGTCATTTTAACCATCGCATCTATTGGCGTAGCTACCAAATAATCTTCTAATGATAATATTCTTTCAATCATCATCGGCTTAACCTTATACTCCGAACAAAACTTAGCAAACTTCATAACTCTGACAATCATATCGTCAAGATCATCTATGCTACCAAAGAATTTGTCAAGATTCTTTTTCGATATCTTCAGCTTACCTTCTTGTACGGTCTTAACTATAAAACTTCGATTTAAGACCATATCTCTACCTGTTAGGTACAATCCGTATAAGTAGTGCATGATCGTTCCTTTATCTGCATCATATTCTGATACTTCTTCCGGATTGCGACCAATCATCCTCATCTCCTGTCTCCATTCTTGAAGAGCCGTCTTGTCATCTACGAATCCGTCTCTAATCATGGTTGTTACCGAGGCGTATATCTTGGCTGTCCCATCGTCCATCTTTCTTACATAAAAACGATTACCGTCTAATGTCAATCTTACGAATTTGGGAGTCTCGATCTTCTTTAACTCATCGCAGATATAAAACGGCTCTAACGTTTCCTGATTTTCTGTAAACGGATTCGAATCTTCTTCTCCAGGATTAGGAGCAGCTTCCTCTGCCGGAGCTACCGGTTCTTCTCTCTGGGCCTGCTCAGGCTCCGGCTCTTTAACTACTGGAACCTGTCCGCCTCTTTCTGCTATATCTCTGTTCTTTATTAAAGACATAACCTCCTTCTTCAACTGCTCTGGTGTTTGGTTAGGATCTGACACCGACATCACAACATCGTTCATTCTAAACAACGTATTTTCTACTCCTTCCACCATAGGTACAAATCCTAAATCTGTCAATATTTTTATTTTCTCTTTCATGATCTTCCTCTAATCAATTCTTCTTTAATACAATGTAACACTGTTTCCACTTCATCTTTATCTCTATCTTTCACTGCGATAGCGATATCCTTGCCATAACTCTCTCTTTGTATGTGAGCATAAAAGATAGTTTCATCGTCAGCTTCTATTCTTATTTTATAAAGTTTTCTCATATCTGTCAATTATTTCAATAATTAATCTACCTCTTTCTTTAATCATTCCCTTGCTTTCCATATCCAGCACCTTCTTTACCGCATACTTCCACACAAAAGGAAATTCTGTTTCAAGTTTATCAAATTCCATCCGGTCAAGATACATATCGAATACCGTATGCTCCGATTCATGTAGAAAAACTATATTATCTCTGCAAGTGGCAACCGACTTATATATCCTTTTTGGAAGTATGTGACATACGTTACATACTGTAGGAAAATGAATAGCCCTACCAGTCATAGACATCCGAATACTATTCAGCTCTTCCAGCATAAGACGAAAAAGCCCGGATAAATCCGGGCTCTCTAACTTTTTCTTCTTGCTGCTGTTTTTAATGGATGTAATTCTGTTTTTTTTCTTCGGAGTCAACTCTTTGCTCCTGCAAGCCTGGCATAAGCCATGACTTCTTATCATCACTTTTCGTCCGCATCGTTCGCAGACGTATAGCTTCTTTTCCTTGCTTTCCATTCGAATAATAATGATATTATTGAAAAGAACAATCCCGCTGAAGCCAGTAGATAAGGTACGTTCATTAATAATTTAGATACCTCGTCTGTCTTAATCACTATCAGAAGGAAAGCGCCTGCTGATAGCAATGATATTATCGCCACAACAAGCGCTATGTTGGAAACTACATCAGCCTTACTCTTCACTCTTCTTCTCGCCTAATTTTTCAGCTCCCTTCTGAAGATCATATTTGAATACGTCAATGATCTTCGTTTCAGCAATAGCTTCGCAATTCCAGTCGCCCAACGTACCCTGCATGCCTTTAGTCAACACAGCTTCGGCATCCTTGGGATTGCCGGCCTGGACATACATATAGCATGGAGTTTTCTTTTCTTTACCTTTCTTTTCATCCAGTGTAATGTAATTTACCTTACACTTATACCAGTACTCAGCTTCTCCGTTGAAGAAGATTTCCGACACTTTAATAGGATTTATTTTAACAATGTCGAACACTTGAAATAAATCCTTGAAAATCTCTAAAGATCTTGATTCTGCCTCTGTATAAGATAAGGCATCTACCAAATACTTTTCAGTTACTTTCTTTTTTTTGCCGTTCTCGATATTATCAATCTCGGCTTTTACCGTAATTTCAAACCAGCGATTCATTGTATTAATATTTAATTAGTTGATTTCTTTCCTTTCTCTATACTATTTTTAAATCTTTCAGAACACCACTGCAAAACGTCCATCATCATCATTTCATTATTAGATAAGATGCCTTTTATAACTAACGCCAATTGATACTGTGACATTCTTTGGCTCATATCAAATCTTCTTTCCTCTTCATTTACTATCGTAGCCACGAAATACTTACACCCCTCTAAGTGCGTCAGGGCTTCAATCATAGCTTCTTTTATCTCTTTTTCTTCCATTCTGTTTGTTTTTTTGGACAAAGATACGTCTTTTTGATAATAAAAAAGATTCAAAATGATTTAATTTAGCTTGATTACTGCTCTTTTGATTCGTCCGGTATAGGCATGTCAAACTTTTTTCTGATAAACGACTCTGTTTCTTCGTTGAATGGATAGGCCTCCTTGATAAAATTCATAGCTACCTCCATGTCACCGTCTGCTATATCTTTATACCTTTCAAAGATACCAACCAGGTCATTGTTGTATGAACGTTCTTGTTTTATGTTGTACACGTATTTCAATACCCTGTCTTTGATTTCATTGGCTTTTTTCACAGTATCATTGAAAGAATTTATACTTTCCAATTCTGGATCTTTGTTTTCCTTGTTTACCTTATCAAACTCTTCCTTGCTATATCCCGCTTCTCCTGTAATGGCTGGGCAAACACTTCCATTTATGATCCAAAACTGCTCATACGATCCTATCAGAAACTTTGATTCCATTTTAAATGCATTATATTTAATAAGCAAATTAGCCACCTCTGTTGCACCTTCTATGGTTCTAAAACCGATGCCGATATCTTTTAACATAAATACTGGAACTCCAGTTCTTGGATACACGACTTCTTTTTTGTTCTTTATATTCCAGTTTTTAGCTTCAATTGGAATACCCTTACCAACAAGCTCTTTGTCTATATACAGACTTATCTCTTCGTCTGTCAATGCCACAATCTCATCTCTGCTTAAATCAAAAACTGTTTTCATTTCTTTTTATTTATTAAATTAAACAATCTACCTCTTTGTTCGGGCTCCGTATATTCCACCCATATATCGGCTGCCACATTTCTAAGAAATTCCATAAAGTCTTGATGATCCCTGTATTCAACAGAATCAACTTTCCTTACAAAATTTATAATTTCTTTTAGTATTTTATTGTTTTCTTCAAGAAGTTCTCTATCGGTCATGATCTCGTGAAAATATATTATTCAACATGTAATAGGCAGTAAATCTTCGATGTATGCCCATCTTACGATATGGAGAATTCTAACAGCTATTTTCCAATTAGAGTTATTTGGCCCACAGACAATAGGAGTTCCATCTTGTTTAATAGCAATCATCATTCAAAACATGCAATTCGTTTCCAGTTGATACTTAATAAAATAACTCATTGTTATAAGTGATTTTGTTTTATGTTAGGTAAGTAATTTGTAATAACATCAAGTGATATCCATAACTCTGGCTCTATGCTGTTTTTTATTCTATCACTGAAAAGCGAATTATCATCACAATCACAATGAGAGATTGTGATATAACAATCTTGATAATCCCACCAATGAGCCGATTTAAAATCGTCCCCTCCATTCCAAAACCCTATTCTTATACCTCTTGGGTTGAAATCTTCATCTATCCAACTTGGATGGTAAGCCAACACCTCTTCTCCCTCTGGAGGTTTTTCCTCTTTGAATTTCTTCCAGTTCATTTTTTTTTCTTTAATTAATTATAAATTGTGTTAAATTATATTTATTTCTTCCCAATCTTTTTAATCTTTGTTGGTCTTGACAATCGATAATCCTTTTCTATCGGTCTACCGAATACATCATTCCTGTATCCTTTATATCCTTTCTCGTAAATGCTAACCCTTGCGCAGAACTCAACCACATCGCCCGGTAATAAATCGGCGCTTTTGAATCCTTTTGTCAAATCAAACCACAAATGGTCTGTTACTACTTCTCCATTGAGTAACACGTCTTGCAAAAGTATTGTCCTTACAGGCCCTTTATACCCATCCCTGAATCCAAAACGAATGAATGTCGCTGTAAATACGTGTCGCTCTTTTGAGCCTATCATTTTCAATTCCTTTCTCATGTTCTTTCATTCATTTGTTTCGCTTATAAAATTAACAACATTCTTTAGATACCCTTCTGTCATCTCTATAAAATTCACACAATCCAATTTGCTTAATTTGTAAATCAATGCCGGATTGTGTATTATGGCTATAATTTGTGTTTGTGGTTTATGAAATGACAATACATTGTAAATCTGCATTATGTTGTCAATATCAAGATTCCTGTCTGGCTCATCCATGAGAACCGTGTATTCAAAACTGCTTTCTGTTAATGTTATGCGATTTCTTTTATAATACTTCAACAGATTATCAATTCTTTTAATCCAAAATGCATTTGATTTTTTCTTGTATCCTACAAGATCTTGTATTGGAAACGTATAATCCTTTTGACCGAACATTAAATTGAAAAGTGATTCCAATGATAACACCACTTTCTCTCCATAAGATCTTCGAATATTATTCACATACAAATCGAAATTGCTGATGTTTTTTAATACACTATCTCGATTCATCTCCGCCGATGGCAATAAACGGAATACTTTCCCTGCATAATCGGATAATATGTCAATCCCATCAAGAACCTTGTCATCATCATCAAATATAGGTGGAAAATCCAGCGCCTCAGCCGGTATTTCAGAGCACATGGATTTCTCACATAACGCATACATTGATATGATGTTAAGCAAGGTTGATTTTCCACTACCGTTTTTACCTATAATTACATTCACTCCTGGCTTGAAAATAAATTCTCTGCCATTTTCAAATGCTTCTATGTCCGAAACATATTCAAATGGAGTTTTTGTATTGTCTTTTATTTTTACCGATGTTATCATATGTAATCCTTTTTAAAAATCAATTACCGCCCGAATCCTGTAACTATTGTACTCAATGTTGCTGTGCGTGCCGCCAATAATACAACCTTCCGTGTTGGCATATATAGCACTTATCCCATATCCATCTTTTTTTACAAAAAGCAAATTATAAGGACCTGCACAGTCTTTCGACTCATATACAAATTCTATCTCAATATTATCAATTAATACCGAACCTTCTATTTCTCCGCTTTTAATTTTTCTCGCCGTATTTAAATCAAACGGAACAATAATTGCATTTTCCATATTTTTCTTGTTTTTAGTTGTTATAAAATAAGATGGGTTACTTACGCCCATCCCAGTTGTTTTGCAATACTTTCCATCTCGCTATACGCAATACGATGACATCCGGCTGTCAGTATATCGTTTTCATACCGGTTTATGCTCCACTTGTTACCATTCATGTCCTCTACCAGACCATGCCGGAACTGGCCTCCCCGGTGCAACAGCGACACCACCTGCCACATCCTTCTGGCTTCTTCTATCCCGATTTTTATTTGTTTGCTTGTTTCAATAATTCCTTCTTTTATACGCATCCAAGCATTTACGTCAGCACAATCAATAAAATAATATGAATGCAAGAAATTAAGTTCTCCCGACTTCCATTTTTCTAATCTTTCATAAAAATCCTTACGAAATTTATCTAATTCTTCTTCCCTTGCCCTTCGTTTTTTTTCCTGTTTTGTTTCTATATTTATTCTATATTTTTCAACTCTTTCCCGATATTTCAAATAAGTTCCTTCACCACAAACTTCATCTACAATCACATTAACGGTTCCAAGGACTTCCAGTGCTTTATGATTCAACAATATCTGGAAAATACGTTTCAACTCACGGACATGTTCACGTTTAATCTTATCTGATTTCTGTGATAATTCATGGTTAGTTCCAAGCCATTCGTTTGCGCTCTTTTTAAGAAGACGATGGGAAGTCCCCATATCGAAGAACTCAATGTAATCCATCATATTTTTAAAAGCTCCCCAAACATCCCGATAAGACAATTCGGTTCTGGCTTTCTTGTATTTTTCAATAGCATCTTTAATATATTCCAACATATTGGTAACAAAGAGCATGTTACCGATACAATATGATATATTACATTCAACATAGAACACCTTTGAGCCAGTTGGTATTGCTTCACGAACACGACATTGATGTTTGCTTGTAGAAGAAGAATAATATATGTCATTAATCAAATACGCCTTTTCCCCACGCTTGTTTCGCACGATTCTTCCGACCTCAAAATGTCTTCCATAGGAGTAAATACTTTCTCCTTCAAAATAGAAGTTACTACCATTCGCTGATTCTTGCTTTTCGTTTGCCCACAAGTGAGCGACCATTGAATTGTTCATATAAATATCTTTTTAATTGTTTAACTTACCTTTATCATATGACATTCTCTTTTCGTATTTTTCAATACGTTCGGTTATCATATCGCAGAAGACTTGCCCCTCTTTTTCGGAACCTCTGAAGTAACCAACCATCTTCAGAATATTTCCGTCAAATTCATGGACAAACTTGTTATAATAATGTTCACCCATAACTTTCCCGTATTTTCCCATAAACAAATCCTTGTCTAACGACTCATCCTTGAAACAACGGTTGTAATCCCATCTTACAATACGAAACAATGTTTCAAAATCCAATCTTTCCATATCCTGTATTTTATTTAAGCTCAAACTTAATACCTTCCGGCAACTGAGAGCGGTCTACGTTATTCACAAAATCATCAAACTCTTCCTGTGTGATTTTTCCTCCATAATCGTTCCAGTTGAAAGATAAAGTGTTCGTGTGAGGATAATATATAACATTATTAATTGGCAATCCATAATCAAACACACAGAGTATTATCTTCTTTTCTGCTTCTGCTTGTCTGATTTTCTTATCGTATCGCTCACAAATTTCAGCACGTTTTGCCGCCATCTTTGCTTTATGGGCTTCCACTCTGCGTTTCTCTATATTTTCTGAGGAATAATGCCCGGCTTTAATACGCTCTTCAATAAGAGATCGTTCCTCGTCCGTTAGTGTTAAAACAAATCTTTCTTCTTCCGGCTTATATGGATTAACCCACTTCTTACCACACAATTTTTCAAGTTCCGCAATAAGTTCTTCTGATTCTCTTTTCCATCTATCCACGATCCCCAGATTGAAAAGCATATACATGAAATACAACTTATCCTCAGAGGCTTTATATAATTCTACGCATTCTTGTTCTGATATACGCAAATACTCCATTGCCACAGACATACCACTTCTTCTAACGTGATATATGCCATTTTCCACCGGATGCATAGGAGCACCATAATGGTTACAAAGATGCAACGATATGAATTTCGCTAATTCCGGAAAATGTTTTGCGACTTCATCGTGGCAGCAGCCTCCTAAGTAATCCTCATATTTTCCATGCTTGTTTTTCCAGTCAACGTCGGCTGTTATGCTCCAGTCGCATATGTTATTTTTGCAGTCATCATCCAAAGAGATTCTAACTGTTATTCTATAATCTTCTTCATTTTCTGTAAGAATTTTGTACCTGAATAAAACAGTTTGTTTGTAGTTTCCATATTATTTTAGTTTAATCATTACACTTATGAAAAATAAAATCTGCACACTCTCCGGGAAGTGTTCCTGCGTCATTACAACGGTAAAACCCTTGTGTTTCCAAATCTACATCTACCGGATAACCTTCTGCTGCTTCCAAGAAGCGTTGGATTTCCTCACATTCTTCATCCGTTAATCCAGTGTAATCATCATTGATTAACGGGCAAGCCCAATAAGAGGGCAACCTGTATCTTATTACTTTTATGCTCATAGTTTTATTAATCTACAGTTACGATCTTCAAATACCGGAACCTTCCCTTGTTCTCTAAAATAAGCAGTGGCCACTTTAAAAGCATACAGCGGATTTACTTTCTGGATTTCCCGCTGTGATTTGTAGAAAGATAACGGTTTACATATATAGAAGTTTTCATTGCCAAGACTCCCAAAAAGCCAATCCATACTACCTTCATCACAATTAGTGCCACCCAGTATTATTAAATCACATCCGGTCTTTCGGGTTCCAAGAATAAATATCTTATTCTTGTTTTCCGGTTGCATAAATATCTCCCTGTCAATCCCAAACCAGTCGCCTTGGCAACTCTCCACATCCCGGCGAACAATTTCGTCAATTTCAAGTGCATATTCTTCTTGTGTTTTCATAAGATATGTTATTAAAAATGATAACTAAATATGTTCCTTAAAAGAAACTCCAACAAAATGTTACGATAAATTCTCCCATTCCGTATTCAGCAAGTTGCTTAAACAATTCTATCCCATTGCAATAATAAAAAACATCATCATTGTCATCATCGTTGATGCTCAATGATAGTTTTATTGTCTTTCGAGCAAATAGCATGCATAAAAGATCCATCAAAATAATCTATTATTTTTCCGGTATTCGGATTTACTATGGCTTCACAGGCAACATTTGTTCCACCACATCTTGTACATATATATCCCATAATTATCTGTTTTTAAAATGTTCAACAATTTCATCTACTGTAGCCTTACGCCACGCAAAGCAGGCCCCATCTCCCCTGAACCGGAACTCTTCGCACTTTTATTTTCTTCCACAGTAGGATACTCTACCTCATAATAGTCAAATTCAGAGCTCTCTAATCCGACCCTATCTTCATCCCATCCATTTTTGGTTCCATCCTCTGCCATTTCTTTAAGCTTTTCCAAAGCCTCTTCTGGTGTTTCTGCTTCAATGGATAATCTATCTTTCATCCATCCATAAACTCTTCTTTCTACTTCAAATATAAATTCTTTCATTTCGCTATTTTTTTTGTTTATTATATTTCACATCTTGTATCAAATAACCTCCTTGGAAGCATTATTTAATGGTGATTCCTTCAATCTCTTTAGATTAAATCCTATCATATTCCCACACTGTGGACACTTAAAACCATAAGGTTCACTAACCATCCTGTCACTTCTGTTGCACATCATACAGTATGGTCGCCATCCGTCATACCATGTCCCTCCCTTGGCTTCCTTCAATCTTCTCAACTTTTCTTTTTCTGGAAGATCTATATTCTGTTTTAGTGTTTCCATTAATCTGTTGTTTACCGTGATAATATCAATATCTGAGACATCAAAACATAATACGACTATTTTGATTTTCGCTTCCATGATTATTTATTGTTCTACATCAATAATCCCATACTCTGCTACTTCCAACACATCCTGCACTATTTCCGGATAGTCAGTCGTATCTAACGAAGCATCTTGAACGTATGCTTCCGCTAATTTCTTGGCTTCTTCAAACGATTCGGCTTGTATATATAAATCAAGCGTCAATGAAAACGGATATAACATAGCTAATCTGTTATTCTGTAATAATAATCAAGTTCTTCTCCCTTAAAGTTGTTCATGGCATACTCGTCAGCTTCCCGCCACAACCGGTCATACAATGCAGCCAGTTCACGATTGCTTTTATAATGTTGCCAGATTTTATGATTCAATACCAGCGTCAATTCTGTAAAGAACTTATAATCGTCTTTCCATTCGCTGAACGCACGTTTGTAGGTATCTTTGACACCTGCTATACCATACTTGTCGGCTATGCTGAAATCTTCCCAAAAGGTAGTTATCAGGTCATAGCCATTCTCCTGCATAAATTCTCGAAATGTCATATCCTAACTATTTAAAGGCAATTCCATAATTACTCCAAAACTTTACTTGTTGAGACAAATTCCACGGCATAGTGTTGTATGCTTGAAAATATTCCCACTCGATTTTATCCTCAAAGCCGGGACAATGATGTTTGACGTAAGCATAAAACTCATCATGCTTCTGTTTTGCAAAATCATCCCCTTCTTCATCCAGCATGACAATTTTTGGTTTGTTTGCCTCCCGACATTGTTTTGCGGTTTGATAGAATCGCCGAAAGTGTTCGGCATAATACTCGTTTCCGCCATAATCAACGAAGGTAACTTTACCTCCATAAATTTTGCAAACCCTTAAAGGTTCCCGTGTTGCTCTCTTTACCGGTCTTGAACCATCCCATAGCCAACCACAGAACTGTATGCCATCCCAGACAAGATACGGTAAGTATTTTAAAGAAAAAGACTCTATATTCAACACCTCATATTGTACAGGATTAGTTTCTTGTGCTGCATCTTCAGCGGTTTTGTATATGGGCATACTTACCTTAAATTTTTCCTCTCCCAATTTGCTGCCAAACCAAAAGATATGTTCGGTATCCACGTTGTTTCCACAAATACCGGTATCTTTTATTCTCATGCCGCGATATTCTGCTTCACGAATCACTCCGTTTCTGTGCATAAATACCCTTGTTCCAAAGGGGAACGGGTAAACTGATACTTTTCTTTCCATACACCATAAATATACCGAATCGTTTTTATTTATAAATAATAATTCCTACATTTGTGTCATGAGATTAGTCGAACAACATACAATCAAGCCAAGTTCTGTCTATTACAATGAACTTTATGACCTATTGCATAAGTGTAAAAACTTATACAATAAAGGATTGTATGTTGTTAGACAACACTATTTCCAATACAAGGATGATAATACTGTAAAGTACAAATATCTCAATTACTATTCTCTCGAAAAGAAGTTAAGAATAGAAAATAATGTCGACTATCGTGCTTTACCAGCACCAGTTGCTCAACAGGTGTTGATGATGGTTGATAGAAACTTCAAATCTTTCTTCAATCTCTTTAATAAAAGGAATAGAGGTGAGTATTCCGAATTTGTTAGAATACCTAAGTATCTTAACAAAGATGGTTTGTTTCCTGCTGTTTTTGCAACAAATGCTTTTTCTCAAAAATGGATAAAACAAGGCATTGTTAAGTTACCAAAGCAATTTTCTTTCACCACAAGAACCAATAAACAAAATATTCAACAACTTAGATTCATTCCTAAGAATGGGTATATTGTTCTTGAAATAGTTTACAACAAGAAGGAAAAGAATCTTATGTTAGATAATGGAAACTATCTTGGTATCGACATAGGATTAGATAATTTAGCATCTTGTGTTTCTAACAACGGTTCTTGTTTTATCATCAATGGTAGACCACTAAAGTCTATCAACCAGTATTATAACAAAAGATTAGCATTCTTAAAATCTAAATTAAAAGATAATAAACATACTTCAAAACAAATCAGGTCATTAACTAACAAAAGGAATAATAAGATCAAAGATTATCTTCATAAGGCAAGTAGGATGTTGGTTAATCACGTAGTTTCCAATGGTATTAATACGATCATAATCGGTCATAGCAAATGCTGGAAACAAGAGATCAATATCGGAAAACGAAATAATCAGAACTTTGTATCTATTCCTTTTAATGTATTTATCTCAATGATATCTTATAAAGCAACATTAGAAGGTATTAATGTTAAGATTGTTGAAGAATCTTATACTTCAAAATGCAGCTTTTTAGATAATGAACAGATTTGCAAACATGAATCTTACAAAGGAAGAAGGACCAAACGAGGATTGTTTAAAACCTCGTTTGGTAGGACTATTAATGCTGATATCAATGGTGCTTTTAACATCATTAGAAAATCAGAAAAAGAATCCTTTGATGTAACGATGTTACCAAAAGGTAGAGGGTTTTGGTGGAACCCAGTGCGGATTTCCGTATAAATGTATATTACTTTACGCTTTTGGTGTAAAGTGGTATATAATCACCTTTAGATCCATATTCCACTATATTCCACTATATTTATGTTATCGAATTTTTCTTTTATAATATCCAAGACTCCGTACTCGTTTGTTATCATAACATGTTTCCCTGGCTTCATTCTCCACAGATTAAAATACCTTGTCACATTCATAGTGGCATTAAATAATGATATTTCATATCTTGTGTTTCCATTTTTATCACGCCCTATGTTTTTAATATAACATATGTCTGGCTTGTATTTGAAATAATTAAAAAGCCTATACCATCCCTTCCCGTTACATGTTTCACAATTCCATATTCCAGCAAGCCTCCTGTATCCCCTTACTGGTATTTTCTCTATTTCTTTTGGCATGATTTCAATATACTTTCCTTCTCCGATTGGTATAGTCATATTACCTGCCTCTTCCGTGCAAAAGTATTCTATTTCAGATGCCATTCCTTTATATACATAGAACCGGTATAGGTTCCCGTCAGGGTCTACCCGATCCATATAGTATAATATCACTTTGTCTACTTCTATTCTTATTTTCTCCATCTTTGTCCTCCTTTCTTGAATAAAAAAACGGCACCTATCTTCACAGACCAGTGCCGGCAACTAACTCGCATGGAAAACTACTTAACCTCAACTAATTCTACAGAGTTGTAGAATTTAGTGAAGCTACCAACAAATTCTCTTATATTTTTATATTCTTCTGGTCGTTTTCTGTTACCGTCTTTTATATAATTTACCCACAGTCTATCCTCTATGTTCTTAATCGCATTTTCTATAGTAAATTCGTCGCTGACACACATTAAGCACGAAGACCCTGTTTTCTTATGTGGTTTATATATCCTTGAAAAAGACCACATTTTTATCCTGTCGTATATATATCCGTTGTTGGGATAAACGAATCCTATCCGGCTGTCACCTTCTTTAGCGTAAAACACACCTGGCTCCTTCCCGCCCTTTCTATATACTACAAATCCTTTTTCTTTTAGGATATTAACCACTTTATCTAATTTATTTTCTACGTTCATTTTCATGCAAAAATTTAAAAACGACCCTCATTATAGTTGCGAAGTTCTCCACCTTAACCCACTCATGAGCTACTGCTCTAAGTACAGATGTCTCATATGTTGGAATATTGTCTTCTTCAACCACCTTACAAGAAGCCAGAACTCCTTCTGTCGGCTTCAGTCCACAGTCATGCAGCTCGCATAGACCGGCCGGCCGGCGGAACACGCACCACCCGTTCTCTTCTGCTGGCTGGATCATGTCTATCGGTTTTTCTCTCGCAAGCCTAAATCCAGTCATCCACTTTGTTTCTTTTAATCTGTCAGCGTATCCGGCATCTATTATGGCTTCTATGTCTTTTGGTGTACCAATACAAGGAACTTCACACATGTTCTTGCATTTATCACATGAACAAGGCTGCTCCCATCTATTATGATCTATGCCAACCAACTTCTTTATCCGCTCTACTTCCTCTTTCATATTATACTGTCTCTGTTAGTTTTTCATAATACAACTTCATTTCCGGTGAAGCGTATTTCATGAATGCTTCGAATAAGTAGGGTACCTCTATTATCATATTCACATTGCAACCTTCTGCCTGTGAAAGCGATTCAAGATCATTGCTGTACGAACACGTTACATAAGCTCCTACATTAAACACATGCAAATCTAATCTTGCATATTCCATACATAAATCTAACGCTTTAAACAAGTTCTCTACCTCAATCTCCTGAAACAGATCTATAAACATCCTTAAATCCATCATTTTACCACCCTTTCTATGTGTTTAATTAATACTACCGCCATTCCATTGCCGGTTTTTATCGCACATTCCGATCCTTTTATCCATTCTACACATCCTACATACGTTTCCGTAGTATGAAATCCGGGATTATATTTTCCAGATGTAGTGAACTCTACTGTATCCCCTACCTTCAGATCATCAAAAGCAATAGACCATGTGGCCCAAATTCTGTCATGTCTCCCAGGCTGAATGGCCCCGATTACGCCTTTTTTACGACCGTTTTTTATTGCCCTTAGTATTATCTTTCTATCACCTTCGATAAGGCTGCAAAAGCGCCCGTAAAAGGTTAAATCAACCTGTTTTCCTCCTATTTCTTCTCTTATTTTTGTTATTCTGTTCATTTTCTGATTTTGTTTTATTTTTTTCTTTGTTTTTTCTGTCTTCTATAGAAGATGATAATAACATTATCTTTTCTATGTTACTTTTTGACTGTAAAAAAGAATCGCATTTCATTACCACTACCACCTTCTTAAGTTCCCCATTATCGTATAGCGATACACGCATCATGTTTTGCGCCTCGTCCACTATCAGACCTGGAGTAGTCTTAGCCATTTTGCGTAGCTTATTATACTCCGGTCTTTCCATTTCCTCTGTTTATTACTCTATAGTATTTATCCTTATCCCCTTCTTCCAACTTCTCCAGATAGAAAATTCCATCATGTAAATGAGACAAACAAAACCTGTATCCGTATTTCTGCGTTCTTCTTACATGATCCCGCAGTCTTATCTCTTCACTTTTGTCTTGTACTTTGATCTTAATACTGTCTCCTTCTTTGATTGTGTATAAAATAGTTTGAATCTCTTCTTTTTTCATCTTATAAAATATTTTAACGGCAGCACCTATACTCACGCACCACTACTGCCTTATGTTTAACAATTAAATACTTAACTCTTCAATGGTCAAGCCTTTTTCTTTTGCCCACTTTAGCATCGCGCATAATTCTGTTTCTGACTTATATTTCGGATCACGCCACGCCCATCCGAATTTATCCAGGACATGATGATATAATTCGTCGGCCTTTGCCGTGTAAATGTCTTTGAATAAATGCTCCGAACCTTCTGGTATAAGCATCTCTGTTGTTGCAAAATCGGAATACGACAAACATCCGTAAGCATATTCTGTTATTTCACTCCACGCTTCTCCGGCTTTAAATCCAAATTCTTTTACAAAAGCCAAAGTTAGATACATATTTAATAATATTGTTACATCATATCCGGAATCCGACTTTCTTTCTATTATTTCCTTTTCAAATTCATTTAAATCTTCAGGCCCTAAAAAGATGTATCCTGATACCGATCGGTAATTAGCCTCCGCATACTTCTTGCATTTATCATCATTGACAATCTTACCAATGTTAGATAACATCTTTTGCCTCCATTCATCACAAAACTCTACCCTTACATTCATCCAATCAGTACCATAATTGTATTCTTTTGGATATCCGACCGATATTACCTTTTTTCTTCTGGTTCTGTAGCCATACTTTTCTTTTCCTCCAATTCCGGGAAATATGTTTTCACCAGTTTATCTAAATATAACCCATAAATGGATTCTATTTTTTTAGGAGTACTGAAAAACTTAAATACTATATTTCTCAACATGACGCATATATAATTCCCATCCTCTAACCTTTCGATCTCCTCATATACCTTTTTCCAAATGAATAATCGCTCTTCTTTTATAAACATATCTTTCTTTATTTTTGTGGTATTATTTGACTGTATGCAGACTTTTCCATGTACACAACACTATGTTCCTGTCCAAGGATTTTCTTTGCTGCCTCTTTCTTTATCGCACAATATCTCCCTGTGCGATACGGATTCTTTTGATCCGATCCATCCTCGACTTCGATAATAAAACAGCCTCCGTCATCTATTATCTTTTTGCAATTGTCACATACTCCGCCCGTGCATATATGATGCGGCGCCTGCCCTTTGATGTTATTCCCTAATAAAGCAATCCCCATCTCTTCGCCACATATCATGCAGACTTCTATAGACGGATTCAATCCGTGTTCTGGATGCAATTTAATGCCATCTTTCATTTTCTTTCCTCCTTTGTTTTTAATGTTGTGTGAGATCGCCGGAATCGAACCGACCTACCGCACCATGCGCCATAGCATCTAAAATAGCTATCAGCACTATTTCTATGACAAACATAATAGAAAATATCTTAAATGCCTTTTTCATATCGCTATCTCCTCCTTTTTATTTTTTTAGTTCCACAATAAACTGTTCCGGCTCTGCTCCGACCTACGTTCCACCTACAACCGCAGGCCTTAGCCCAAGGCGCCGCCTACTCCCCCTCTATGGCAGCCTGTTCGTACCTACAAAGCCAATCTCCATCTACACAACTATCACTACGCGATAACAAACATGTATCTTTATAACAATCATAAAAAATACATCTCTCACAACTGTAATCCTTAATTTTCACACGGCTAACTACCTTAGCATATACTATACCATCACTACCTCCTATTCCTCTTACCCCAAAAATAGAACCTTCTCCCTCCTTACTCAAATCTAAGTCAGGCGCAAAGTCATATACGTTCATGTTGTTTATGTTTTAATTGTTATACATTCCGATTGAAAAAAATACTCACATAATGCAGTCCTTAACTCTTACATACAGAATACTGTTTTAAAAACGCTGGTCTTAATTTTGTGGGAAAACCCTACAGAATACTGTTTTAAAACTCTGATCTGTTGAATTTAAAACTCTGATCTGTTGAATTTAAAGCTCTGATCTGTTGAATTTAAAACTCTGATCTGTTGAATTTAAAGCTCTGATCTGT
>ERZ824978.70-NODE-70-length-152372-cov-6.072579_pt1 | contig 152372 bp, 154 predicted proteins | sample MGYA00519860_ERZ824978 | MGnify/ENA primary metagenome ERZ824978 (study PRJEB31778, sample SAMEA3449184) | human gut metagenome | biome: human gut; feature: human-associated habitat; material: faeces | place: United Kingdom | collected 2010/2012 ... | reverse complement strand
CCGCAGCGTTAAGAAAACTTGCCAGTGGCAAGTTTTTAGCGTAGGCCATGCCTGTTCTACTGGCATGGTACGTTGGTTCTTGCGCATTTCCTTAATTTCAAATATACCCCACTCTACAGAAAGGTCTACACACCATGAGCATTGTCAAAGATATGTCCCTGGCCGAATCCGGCCGCACCAAGATCCAGTGGGTGCGCTCCTTCATGCCCGCCCTGTCCGCCATTGAGGAACGGTTCGAACGGGAAAAGCCCTTCGCCGGTCTCCGCATCGCCGTCTCCGTCCACTTGGAAGCCAAGACCGCCAATTTGGGTCTGGTGCTGGCCAAGGGGGGCGCAGAAGTCCACCTGACCGGCTGTAATCCCCTGTCCACCCAGGACGATGTGGCCGCAGGCATCGCCAGCATGGGCGTGGATACCTATGGCATCCACGGCGTCACTCCGGAGGAGTACGAAGACCTGCTGGTGAAAACCCTGGCGTGCCACCCCCACCTGATCGTGGACGACGGCGGCGATCTCATCAACCTCATCGGCGGCAGCTGCAAGGAGCTGGGCGACTGCCTCATTGGCGGCTGTGAGGAGACTACCACCGGCATCCTGCGCCTGAAGGCGCGGGAACGGGAGGGTATCCTTCCCTGCCCCATGATGGCCGTCAACGATGCCAAGGCCAAGCACTACTATGACAACAAATACGGCACCGGCCAGTCGGTCATGACCGCCATCATGGACACCACCAACCTGATCATCGCCGGCAAGACTGTCGTGGTCGCCGGCTACGGCTGGTGCGGCAAGGGCGTGGCCATGCGTGCCAAGGGCATGGGCGCCAATGTCATCGTCACCGAGATCGACCCGTTCAAAGCCCTGGACGCCACCATGAACGGCTATCGGGTCATGCCCATGGACGAGGCCGCCAAGGTGGGCGACCTCTTTATCACCACCACCGGCTGTAAGGACATCATCACCCCCCGTCACTTCGCCGTCATGAAGGATCAGGCCATCCTCACCAACGCCGGTCACTTCGACTGCGAGGTGGACGTGGCCAGCCTGCGCAAGCTGGCGGTGAAGGAGACTGTCCGCCGTGAAAACATCCAGGGTTACACCCTGGCCGATGGCCGCACCCTGAACGTGGTGGGCGAAGGCCGCCTGGTGAACCTGGCCGCCGGCAACGGCCATCCGGCGGAGATCATGGATATGTCCTTCGCCGTCCAGGCGCTGAGTCTGGAGTGGCTGGTCAAGCACCAGCAGGAGCTGGAGACCAAGCTGTACAAGGTGCCCGACTCCATTGATGATGAGATCGGTCGAGTGAAGCTGGCCGCCATGGGGCTGGCCATCGACACGCTGACTCCGGAACAGGAAGCCTATCTGACCGGCTGGCAGGCATAAGGAGGGGATGGTCATGATCGCACAAACCAACCGTGTAGACCTGCACACCCACTCCTCCGCCTCCGATGGCACCGACTCCCCTCGTGAGCTGGTGGCTCACGCCAGAGAACTGGGGCTGCGCGCCATCGCCCTCACCGACCACGACACGGTGGACGGGGTGAAGGAGGCGCTGGCCGCTGGGGCAGAATATGGGGTGGAAGTCCTGCCTGGCATCGAGATCTCCGCCGACTACCTGGACACTGGCGCCCACGTCCTGGGCTACCTGGTGGATCCAGACGCTCCGGCTCTACAGGAGGTCATTGACTGGTTCATCCAGGAGCGGGAGACCCGCAACCAAGCCATTGTGGACAAGCTGGCCGCCGACGGCTACCCCATCTCCATTCCGGAGCTGAAAGCGAAATTTTCCCACACCATGCTGGGTCGTCCCCACATCGGCCAGCTGCTGGTGGAAAAGGGCTGCATTGGCTCCGTCCAGGAGGCCATGAACCGCTGGCTGGACGATGGCAAGCCTTATTTTGTGGCGCGGCGGCACCTGCCTATGAAGGACGCCATCCGGCTCATCCAGGCCGCCGGCGGCGTGGCAGACATCGCCCACCCTCTGGAGTACGGCTACGACTGGGACGGCGTAGAGCAGCTCATCCAGACCGCCTACGAGCTGGGTGCAGTGGGGGTGGAGTGTCACTACTCCGGCTACACCGACGAGGAGTGCGCCAAGCTGGAATCCTTTGCTCGGGCACGGGGCATGGTCATCACCGGCGGCAGCGATTATCACGGCTCCCGTAAGGTATACGGCCTCGGCAGCGGGACAAATAATCTGGATTTGGATTATTCCATCGTGGAAGAACTCAAAAAGCGGAAGTGACGGATGCGGGCAAGCTCTGCGGAGTCGCCCCCCTCAGTCAGCTGACGCTGACAGCTCCCCCCATAACATGGGGGGAGCCTTTTTCTGCACGCACGACGAAAAAAAGCCCAACTCAAACGAGTTGGGCTTTTTTATAACTGCAATAGAGACTCAGATTATACGAGTTCCAGATAAGCGATTTCAGCAGCGTCACCACGGCGGAAGCCGATGCGGACAACACGAGTATAGCCGCCGGTACGGTCAGCATACTTGGGGCCGATTTCGTCAAACAGCTTCTTTGCGGTGTCTTCCTTGGTCATGTAGGACAGCACCTGACGATAGGCCGCCAGGTCGCCCTTCTTGGCCAGGGTGATCATCTTTTCAGCGATCGGCTGCACTTCTTTCGCGCGGGTAACGGTGGTCTTGATCTTGCCGTTCTCCAGCAGATCGGTGACCAGCTGTCTCAGCATGGCGCGGCGCTGATCGGAAGTCTTACCGAGTTTACGGTAACCGGGCATATGATTCACTCCTTCGAACATTTCGCGGATGCGAAACGAATTTTCAAAAATACTTTGGTTCTATTTTCCGACTGGTCAGTTGTTTTCCTCTTTCGCCAGAGACAGACCCATCATATTCAGCTTGTTGATGACCTCCTCCAAGGACTTGCGACCCAGGTTTCTCACCTTCATCATCTCGTCCTCCGTCTTGGAGATCAGATCTTCCACTGTGTTGATGTTGGCCCGCTTCAGGCAGTTAAAGGAACGAACGGACAGATCCAGCTCCTCAATGGTCATCTCCAGCACCTTGTCCCGCTGGGTCTCCGGCTTCTCCACCACGGTGGAGCGGGTCCCGACGGTATCGGACAGGTCGGTGAAAAGAACCAAGTGGTCGCACAGGATCTTTGCGCCCAGGGAAACTGCGTCACGGGCGGAGATGGTTCCGTCCGTCCACACTTCCAGGGTCAGCTTATCGTAGTCCGTCATGTTGCCGACACGGGTGTTCTCCACGGTGTAGTTCACCCGATTGACCGGGGAGTACAGGGAGTCCACCGGAATGACACCGATGATGGTCTGTTCCGGTTTGTTCCGATCCGCAGGAACGTAGCCACGCCCATGGCTGAGGGTGAGTTCCATGTTCAGCGTAGCGTCGGCGCTGAGGGTTGCGATGTGAAGCTCCGGATTGAGGATCTCCACTTCGCCGTCGGCTTTGATGTCGCCGGCAGTGACCTCGCCTTCGCCGCTGGCCTGGATATACACCCGCTTGGTGCCCGGGCTGTGGAGCTTGGCTGTGATCCCTTTGACGTTGAGCACGATCTGCGTCACATCCTCCTTGACGCCGGGGATGGTGGAGAATTCGTGCTGGACGCCGGCAATTTTAATGGTGGTCACGGCGGTGCCAGGCAGGGAGCTGAGGAGGATGCGGCGCAGGGCGTTGCCCAGGGTGGTGCCGTATCCGTGCTCCAGTGGCTCAACAACATACTTTCCGTAGGAAATATCGCCGTCTTTTTCGTTAGATTCGATGCGGGGTTTTTCGATTTCAACCATTATTTGTTTTGCCCTCCTAGTTCAGTGGCACCGGCTAGGCGGCGCCTTGGTTAAACAGCTCACCAAATGGAAGGGGGTAGGGATTACTTGGAGTACAACTCGACGATGAGGTGTTCTTCCACAGGGAAGTCGATATCCGCACGTTCGGGCAGACGAGTGACGGTGCCCTTCAGGTTCTCTTTGTCCCGCTCAATCCAGGTGGGGGTGGTCACCACGATGGCGTCCTCACCCAGGAAGCGCTTGAACTTGACAGAAGAACGGCTGCGTTCTTTCACTTCTACCACGTCACCGGCCTTGATGAGGAAGGACGGGATGTCGCAGACCTTGCCGTTGACGGTAAAGTGGCCATGGCTGACCAGCTGACGTGCCTCACGGCGAGTCAGGGCGAAGCCCATACGGAAAACCACGTTGTCCAGGCGGCGTTCCAGAGTGCTCAGCAGCACTTCACCGGTGACGCCTTCTGCGGCGGCGGCCTTTTCGTAGTAAGCGCGGAACTGCTTTTCCAGCACGCCATAGACGAACTTGACCTTCTGCTTCTCGTTCAGCTGCAGGCCGTATTCAGACTGCTTCCGGCGCATCTGACCCTTGGTGTTGCGCTCGGTGGTCTTCTTCGCGTAGCCCATGACAGCGGGAGAAATGCCCAGCGCCTTGCAGCGCTTGGCGATCGGCTGCATATTTCTTGCCATAGTAATAATCCTCCTTTATTTGATCAGACGCGTCTTCTCTTGGGAGGACGGCAGCCATTGTGGGGAACCGGGGTGACGTCCTTGATCAGGGTCACTTCCAGGCCAGCGGTCTGCAGCGCACGGATGGCGGCTTCACGACCGGAACCGGGGCCCTTGACAAAAACTTCCACGGTCTTCAGACCATGTTCCATTGCGGCCTTTGCGGCGGTCTCGGCAGCAGTCTGTGCTGCGAAGGGGGTGGACTTCTTCGAACCACGGAAGCCCATTTCGCCAGCAGATGCCCAGCTGATGGCATTACCCTGAGTATCGGTAATGGTCACCATTGTGTTGTTGAAAGAGGAACGGATATGCACGGCTCCCTTTTCAATATTTTTACGGTCTTTGCGCTTGCGCACGACTCTTTTCTTGTTCGCCATTGAATATCCCTCCTTTACTTCTTCTTATTGGCCATGGTCTTGCGGGGACCCTTACGGGTACGCGCATTGTTCTTGGAGCTCTGGCCGCGGACGGGCAGGCCCTTACGATGACGGCTGCCGCGATAGGAGCCGATCTCGATGAGGCGCTTGATGTCCATAGCTACGTTACGGCGCAGATCGCCTTCCACGATATAGTCATTGTGGATGCAATCACGCAGTGCTGCTTCGTCTGCTTCGCTCAGGTCCCGTACACGGGTGTCGGGGTTGATCCCGGTTGCTTCCAGGATCTTCTTGGCGCTGGTGCGGCCAATGCCGTAGATATAGGTCAGGCCAATTTCAATTCTTTTGTCCTTGGGCAGGTCAATACCGGCAATACGTGCCATTGATCAATACACCTCCTTATTATCCTTGTCTCTGTTTGTGCTTGGGATTTTCGCAAATCACCATTACTCTGCCCTTGCGCTTAATGATCTTGCACTTTTCGCACATGGGCTTGACGGACGGTCTTACTTTCATCGTTTTACCTCCTGTTTTGCTGCACGGAGTGTTCCCTTGTCCAGAGGGCGTGCTCCGTGTCCCTGGGTCTGCGCAGCAGCCGCAGGTTACTTGCTTCTCCAGGTGATCCGGCCGCGGGTCAGATCATAAGGGGACATCTGGACAGTCACCTTATCTCCCGGGAGGATCCTGATATAGTTCATTCTGAGCTTACCAGAAATGGTGGCCAGGATGGTGTGGCCTTTCCCGATATCTACCAAAAAATTGGTGTTGGGCAGTGCCTCTTTTACGACACCCTCCAGTTCAATCATATCTGCTTTCGACAAGAGCTTTGCCTCCTCTTCGGTCAGGATCTGATGCGCGGAAGGCTGCCAACGCCTGCCGCAGTGCGCGGTCAGTGATCGGCTCGCCTCTCTGCAATCTTGCGATTGCCGGATGTGCGCTGGTTCCTACGCCCCGGACGTGTTTCCGCCGCTTCTTTTTGGGCGCGTCCAGCTTTCTCCCCTTTCCGTCCGCCAGCAACACAAAGTCTTCCTCTGCGCCGATGACGCAGAACAGCTTGCCTTGATCGTGGCCGGCTAAGGAGAGAACGATTTCATAGGGTTGGATGCTTGCCATATCAATCTCCGCACGTTGTGAGCACTTCGGGCGCTCCGTCCGTGATGAGAATGGTATTTTCATAATGGGCGGCATACTGGCCGTCAGCGGTCAGAACAGTCCACTGATCCAGCTGCCTGATGGCAGGCCCGCCCATATTGACCATGGGTTCCACCGCGATGGTCATATTTTTCACCAGTCTGGGGTCGCCGCCCAGCCGCCGTTTGGTCACATAGTTGGGAACCTCTGGGGCTTCGTGCATATGGGCGCCCACGCCGTGACCCACATATTCCCGAACCACGGAGAACCCGTTGGACTCTACATAGTTCTGAACCGCTCTGGAAATATCCGAGATCCGGTTGCCGGGAATGGCCTGCTGGATGCCTTCCCAAAAGCTCTGCTCGGTGACCTGGATGAGCCGCATGGCCTCGTCAGACACCTGCCCTACCGGATAGGTGCCGGCACAGTCCCCATGGAAGCCGCCGATGGGCAGCTTGGTCTTGGGGTCGATGCCTTGGAAGCCTACGCAGGCGCCCACGTCGATGGAGACGATGTCTCCTTCTTCCAGGCGGCGCTTGTTGGGAATGCCATGGATGATGGCGTCGTTGACCGAAATGCACGCGGTGCCGGGGAACCCGTACAGGTGGAGGAAGGAGGGATACCCGCCATGCTTGGTGATGAACTCAAACATGGCGTGATCCAGATCCTTGGTGGTGATGCCGGGACGGATGAGGGAAGCCCCATACGCCCGAGCCTGGGCGGTGAGCCGCCCAGCCTTGCGCATCAGTTCCACCTGACGGTCAGACTTAATGATAATTCGTTCCGCCATATTACTTGGTCAGAACCTCCATGACAGCTGCGTTGGTGGCGTCGATGCTGCCCTTGTTCTCCACGCTGGACAGGATGCCCCGTGCTTCATAGAAGCCCTTGAGGGGTTCGGTCTCAGCATGGTAGGTAGCCAGACGATCCTTCACGGTCTCAGGCTTGTCATCCTTGCGGATGGTCAGCTCTTTGCCGCAGATATCGCAGATGCCTTCCTTCTTGGGGGGGTTGGCAACGATGTGGTAGGTAGCGCCGCAGGCCAGGCAGGTGCGCCGGCCGGTCATGCGCTGTTCCACTTCCTCATCGCTGACTTCCAGGGAAACCACATGGTCAAAGTGGATGCCTGCTGCTTCCAGGGCTTCCGCCTGAGCGATGGTGCGGGGCACGCCGTCCAGGATGTAGCCGTCCTTGCAGTCCGGCTCCTGAAGCCGTTCGGTGATGACGCCGATGATGACTTCGTCAGGAACCAGCTTGCCGGCATCCATATACTCCTTGGCCTTCAGACCTACGGGGGTGCCGTTCTTGACGGCGGCCCGCAGGATGTTGCCGGTGGAGATGGTAGGAATGTTCAGCTTTTTGCTGATGATCTCAGCCTGCGTGCCCTTGCCGGCGCCGGGAGCGCCCAACAGGATCAGTTTCATAACAATCTTCCTCCTTAGTTCAGGAACCCTTTGTACTGCTTCATCATCATATTCGCTTCCAGAGACTTCTGGGTATCCAGAGCGACGGAGACAACGATGAGGACAGAGGTTCCGCCGATGGCCAGGGCGCTGATCCGGAAGATCGCACCGGTGACGATAGGCAGAATTGCGACGATTGCCAGGTAGATCGCGCCAAACAGGGTGATGCGGTTGAGGATCTTGCTCAGGAATTCAGCAGTAGGCCGACCAGCACGGTAACCGGGGATGAAGCCGCCCTGTTTTTTCAGGTTGTTGGAAACTTCCACGGGGTTAAACTGGATGGTGGCGTAGAAATAGCTGAAGCCCACGATGAGCAGCGCATAGACCACACAGTAGATGACGCTGGTGGTGTCGAACAGACGGATGAAGGTGCTGTCAGACATGCTTGGCACAAAGGCCGCGATGGTTGCGGGGATAGACGCGATGGTCTGGGCGAAGATGATGGGCATGACGCCGGACATATTCACCTTGATGGGGATGGTGGTGGCCTGACCGCCGTACATCTTCCGACCCACAACACGCTTTGCGTACTGCACGGGAATCTTCCGTTCGGACAGGGAGATATAGACGATGAACACCAGCATCAGGATCATACCGATGAGGAACACCGGAATCATAGCCGGATGGAGCACGACGTCCGTGCCGCCGCTTTCCTTGCCGGCCGCCCAGTTCTTGGCGCCTTCATACATATAGAAGACCGCACTGGGCAGGCGGGAGATGATACCGGCAAACAGCAAAATGGAAATCCCATTGCCGATGCCCATGCCGGTGATCTGTTCGCCCAGCCACATAACAAATACGGAACCAGCCGTGAAGGTGGCAATGATGACGATTGCCGCCCAAACAGAGGTATCGGCAAGGAACCCGTTGGTCCGGATGAGCATATAGTAGCCAAAGCCCTGGAGCAAGCCCAGCGCCAAGGTGCTGTACCGGGTGATGGCCTCCAATTTCCGTTTTCCGGCTTCGCCGCCGTCCCGCTGCAACCGCTCCAGGGGAGGGATGGCAACCGTCAGCAGCTGAATGATGATGGATGCGTTGATATAGGGCTGAATGGACAGCGCCAGCATGGTGGCGGTGCCAAACGAGCCGCCCGACATGACGTTCATCAGACCCAAGATGCTGGTGCTGGCGGCATTGAAGTACGCCTGCAATGCAGTGGTGTTGATGAACGGCACCGGAATATTGTTGCCCAGCCGGAAGATGACCAAGATGAACGCAACATACAGAAGTTTCTTCCGCAGTTCAGGAACCTTCCATGCTTTGCGAATGGTCTCGATCAATTAGATCACCTCAGCCTTTCCTCCAGCTGCTTCAATTTTTTCCTTTGCGGATGCGGAGAAGGCAGTGGCCTGTACGGTCAGCTTTTTGGTCAGCTCGCCATTGCCCAGGATCTTCACGCCATAGGGGCACTTGGTCAGGACGCCGGAATCCAGCAGAACCTGCAGGTTTACGGTCGCGCCGTCTTCAAACCGGTTCAGTGCGGTCACATTGATGGCGGTCAGGGGCTTGGCGAAGATGTTGTTAAAGCCGCGCTTGGGCAGGCGACGTGCCAGAGGCATCTGGCCGCCTTCGAAGCCGATGCGGACACCGCCGCCGCTGCGAGCCTTCTGGCCCTTGTGGCCACGGCCAGCGGTCTTGCCATTGCCGGTGCCAGCGCCACGGCCCTTACGCTTCGCTACGCTGGTGGAGCCGGGAGCGGGAGACAGATGATGCAGTTCCATAGATCAGTCCCTCCTTACTGCTCTTCGGTGACCTGGAGCAGGTAACCGATCTTTGCAATCTTGCCGCGGGTGCAGGGGTTGTCAGGCTGAACGGTGGTGTCACCGATCTTCTTCAGGCCCAGCGCTGCGGCATTTGCCTTATGCTTCTGGATTCTGCCATTGAGGCTCTTGACGAGCTTGATATTCAGATTTGCCATTTTCGTCCGTCCTCCTTACAGATCTTCCACGGCCTTGCCGCGGGTCTTTGCCACCTGTTCAGGGGTACGCAGGCTCAGCAGACCCTGGAAGGTTGCGTGGACAACGTTCTGGGGGTTGTGAGAGCGCAGGCACTTGGTACGGATGTTCTTGATGCCAGCTGCTTCCATAACAGCACGCACGGGGCCGCCGGCGATAACGCCAGTACCTTCGGGAGCGGGCTTCATGAGCACGCGGCCAGCGGAAAACTCACCGATGACTTCGTGAGGAATGGTATCCCCGGACATAGCGACGGTGATCATATTCTTCTTTGCATCCTCGATGCCCTTGCGGATTGCTTCGGGCACTTCGGCTGCCTTACCCAGGCCAAAGCCGACCTTGCCCTTGCCGTCGCCGACTACCATCAGGACGGAGAACTTCATGATACGGCCGCCCTTAACGGTCTTGCTGACGCGGTTGAGATAGACCAGTTTTTCGATATATTCGCTGGCCGGTTTTTCAAATCTCGGCATATTCTCTCCTCCTCCTGATTAGAACTGCAGGCCGCCCTCACGGGCGCCCTCGGCCAGAGCCTGGACACGGCCATGATAGATATAACCACCACGGTCGAACACGACGGTCTCGATGCCCTTTGCCTTGGCACGTTCCGCGACCTTCTGGCCTACCAGCTTGGCAGCGGCCTTCTTGTCGCCGTCGCACTGGAAGTCCTTTTCCAGGGAAGAAGCAGCTGCCAGGGTATGCCCGTTCACATCGTCGATGATCTGGGCATAGATGTTGGTTTCGCTGCGGAATACGTTCAGACGGGGTCTCTCGGGCGTGCCGGAGATCTTGCCGCGCACTCTCTTGTGACGCTTCAGCCGCTGAGCGTTGGTATTGGGTCTGTTAATCATTTAGGCACACCTCCTTTTACTTCTTAGCGCCAGTTTTGCCTTCCTTACGGCGGATCACTTCATCAGCATACTTGATGCCCTTGCCCTTGTAGGGTTCGGGAGGACGCTTGCCGCGGACGACTGCTGCGAACTGACCAACCTGCTGCTTGTCGCAGCCCTTGATCAGAATCTTGTTGGGTTCGGGTACTTCGATGGTGATGCCATCTTCCTCCTCCATCTCCACAGGATGGGAGAAGCCCAGGTTCATGACCAGCTTGTTGCCTTCCTTGGACACACGGTAGCCGATGCCGTTGACCTGCAGCTCCTTGGTGAAGCCTTCGCTGACGCCGATGACCATGCCGTTGAGGATGGAGCGGACGGTGCCATGCATGGAACGGGTGGCCTTGCTGTCGTCAGGACGGGTGCAGATCACTTCTGCGCCTTCCTGGGCGATGGTGATGATGGGGTTGAAGGTGCGGGTCAGGGTGCCCTTGGGGCCCTTCACGGTGACGGTATTGCCCGCTTCCACCTTCACTTCTACCCCAGCGGGGATGGTAATAGGCGCTCTGCCAACTCTTGACATATTCTTACCTCCTTACCAGATAAACGCCAGGACTTCGCCGCCGACGTGCGCTGCGCGAGCAGCCTTATCGGTCATGACGCCCTTGGAGGTGGATACGATCGCGATACCCAGGCCACGGAGAACCTTGGGCAGCTCGTCTGCACCGGCGTAGACACGCAGGCCAGGCTTGGAAACACGGCGCAGGCCGGACAGAGCCTTTTCGTTGCCGTTGTACTTCAGGGTGATGCGGATGGTGCCCTGGGTGCCGTCGTCGATCAGCTGGTAGTTCTTGATATAGCCTTCGTCCAGCAGGATCTTTGCGATGGCCTTCTTCATGTTGGAAGCAGGGACATCAACGGTGCTGTGCTTTGCGGAATTCGCATTGCGGATTCGGGTCAGCATATCAGCAATGGGATCTGTGATGTGCATAATGGACCTCCTAAATAAAGGTTACAGACGAAACAGCTCGTCTGTCAAAGCGTCAGGGTATCACAGGAACGCGGGCCGAGAGCGGCCAGGTATTCCTGTGACTTCTCACGCCGGAATACAGAAATTGCACGGCCGCCGGCGCGGCTCCTGCACAGGAGCCGGAACCGGTCGTGCCAACGAGGCGGCGCTTTGCGCCCGCCTCCATGAGAAGCCTGGCGGATTACCAGGATGCCTTTCTCACGCCGGGGATCTCGCCCTTATAGGCCAGCTCCCGGAAGCAGATACGGCAGACGCCGTAATCCCGCAGATAAGCGTGGGGACGGCCACACAGCTTGCAGCGGTTGTAGCGGCGGGTGGAGAACTTGGGCTCTCTCTGCTGCTTCAGCTTCATAGATGTCTTTGCCATAGTTACGCTCCTCCCTTGCTTATCTTCTGAACGGTGCGCCCATCAGGGTCAGCAGTTCACGGGCTTCTTCATCGGTCTTTGCAGTGGTAACGATGACGATGTCCAGGCCGCGGATCTTGTCGATCTTGTCGTATTCGATCTCCGGGAAGATCAGCTGTTCCTTGATGCCCAGGGCATAGTTGCCGCGGCCATCGAAGGAGTCTGCGCTGATGCCGCGGAAGTCACGGACACGGGGCAGGGCGATGTTGAACAGACGGTCGATGAATTCCCACATCTTGTCCTGGCGCAGGGTGACCTTGACGCCGATGGGCATACCTTCACGCAGCTTGAAGTTTGCAACGGACTTCTTTGCCTTGGTGACGATGGGCTTCTGACCGGTGATGGTAGCGATGTCGTTGACAACGCTGTCCAGCACCTTGGTGTTTTCCTTGGCTTCGCCTACGCCGCAGTTGACGATGACTTTGACGAGCTTGGGGATCTCCATGGGGCTGGTGTAGCCGAACTTGCTCATGAGAGCAGGAGCGACTTCTGCAGTATATTTATCCTTCAAAGCAGGCATTGTAGATTACGCTCCTTTCACTCAAATTTCAGCGCCGCACTTCTTGCAGACGCGAACCTTCTTGCCGTCAGCCAGCAGCTTATGTGCCGGACGGGTGGGCTTTTCACACTTGGGGCAGACACGCATGACCTTGCAGGCGTAGATGGCGCCTTCCTTCTGGATGATGCCGCCTTCATCGCCCATCTTGCGGGGCTTGGTGTGACGGGAGCAGACGTTGACGCCCTGGACGATGACCTTGCCCTGTGCAGGCATGGCGGTCAGGACTTCGCCGATCTTACCCTTGTCTTTGCCGCTCAGGACGATGACCTTATCGCCCTGCTTGATGCTCATTTTCTTCATTCCATGGCACCCCCTTAAATAACTTCAGGAGCCAGGGACAGGATTCTCATGTAATCCTTGTCGCGCAGCTCGCGGGCCACCGGCCCAAAGATACGGGTGCCCTGAGGAGTCTTGTCTTCCTTGATCAGGACAGCTGCGTTTTCGTCGAAACGGACATAGGAGCCGTCGGGACGACGGACGCCGTGGGCAGTACGGACGATAACGGCCTTGACCACGTCACCCTTCTTTACCTGGCCACCAGGTGCGGCCTTACGCACGGAGGCGACGACCACATCACCGATGTTGCCATACTTACGGCGGGAACCACCCAGGACACGGATGGTCTTCAGCATCTTAGCGCCGGTATTGTCAGCTACTTTCAGATAGGATTCTTCCTGGATCATATATCGGCACCTCCTTACTTCGCGCGCTCGATGACTTCGACCAGTCTCCAACGCTTATCCTTGGACATGGGACGGGTCTCCATCACTTTTACCTTATCGCCCACATGAGCATCATTCAGCTCGTCATGGGCCTTCAGCTTATAGGTTCTCTTGACGATCTTGTTATACAGAGGATGTGCCACACGGTCGGCAATGGCGACAACGATCGTCTTATCCATCTTGTCAGATACGACCAGGCCGACTCTGGTTTTACGGGAAGAAGTTCTTTCCATTTCTTGCTCCTCCTTAGCGGCCTGCGGAAGCGGTCTGCTTCTCACGGATGATAGTCTTTACTCTTGCGATATCCTTCTTGACGTCAGCAATCTTGCCAGGGTTGGTCAGCTGATTGGTGGCGTGCTGGAAGCGCAAGTTGAACAGTTCCTTCTTCAGTTCCTCCAGCTTGGTTTCCAGTTCAGCGGGAGTCATGCCACGGATCTCTACTGCTTTCATTACGCTTCACCACCCTTCTCGGCTTCAACTTTCTTGACCATCTTGGTCTTGATCGGCAGCTTGTGGCTTGCCAGACGCAGTGCTTCACGAGCGACTTCTTCGGATACACCGCCGATTTCGAACATCACGCGGCCGGGCTTGACGACAGCGACCCAGTATTCCGGGGAGCCCTTACCTTTACCCATTCGGGTTTCGGCGGGCTGCTGGGTGATGGGCTTGTCGGGGAAGATCTTGATCCAGACCTTACCGCCACGCTTGGTGTAACGGGTCATGGCAACACGGGCTGCCTCGATCTGGCGGGAGGTGATCCATGCCGGTTCCAGCGCCTGGAGGCCGTAATCGCCATAGTTGACGACGGTGCCGCGGCTGGCCTTGCCAGTCATGCGGCCACGCATCTGCTTACGATATTTTACTCTCTTAGGCAGCAGCATTAGCGGTTTCCTCCTTCCTTGGGTTTGGAAGCGCCGTCATTGCGGCGATTGTAACCACCGGAACGGTTGTTGTCGCGGTTGCGGTTGTAGCCGCCGCGGCCACGGCCGTCACGACGACGACGGTCGCTGCGTTCCCGGTAGGGCTTGGACAGGTCGATGGTACGGGGGGTGGTGCGCAGGGTCTGGCTGAGCACTTCGCCCTTGTAGATCCACACCTTGATGCCGATGCGACCATAGGTGGTGGCAGCTTCTGCAAAGCCATAGTCGATGTCCGCACGCAGGGTCTGCAGGGGGATGGTACCTTCGTGATAGGTCTCGCTGCGGGCGATTTCAGCGCCATTGAGGCGGCCTGCCAGCATGACCTTGATGCCCTTGGCGCCGGAGCGCATGGAACGGCCGATGGCGTTCTTCATGGCGCGGCGGAAGCTGGTACGCTTCTCCAGCTGCTGGGCGATATTTTCAGCCACCAGCTGAGCGGTGGTATCCACTTCGTTGCGCTTGACTTCAACGATGTTGAGCTGAGTCGGCTTGCCGATCATCTTTTCCACCTGCTGACGCAGACGTTCTACTTCGGTTGCGTCCTTGCCCAGGATCATGCCGGGACGGGCGCAGTGGAGGTAGATGCGGACAACGGAGTTGTCTCGTTCGATCTCGATACGAGGCACGCCGGTTGCGTACAGGGTCTTTTTCAGGAATTTACGGATCTTCTGGTCTTCCACGATCAGGTCGCCGACCTTCTCGTTGCGGGCGTACCAGCGAGAATCCCAGTCTTTGATGACACCCACTCGGAAACCGTGGGGATTCACTTTCTGTCCCATATATCTCTACCTCCTTACTCCTTCTCTTTCACCACGACGGTGATGCGAGAAGTTCTTTTGTTGATGCGATAGCCGCGGCCATGCGCACGGGGGCGCATACGCTTGATGATCATGCCGGCATCGGCATACGCTGCGGAAACGTACAGCTTGGAGGGATCCATACCGTGGTTGTTTTCCGCATTGGCTGCGGCGCTCTTTACCAGCTTGATGAGGTATTCAGAGGCAGCCTTGGGAGTGTGCTGCAAAATGGCGGTTGCCATTTCGATGTCCTTACCGCGGATCAGGGCGCAAACGACGTTCACCTTGCGGGGGGAGATACGGGCAAAGGACAGTTTTGCTTTTGCTTCAGACATTATTTCCGTTCCTCCTTACTTGGTTTTGCCGCCGCTGTGACCCTTGAAGGTCCGGGTGGGAGCGAATTCACCCAGCTTATGGCCGACCATATCTTCGGTCACATAGACGGGGATGAACTTCTTGCCATTGTAGACGTTGATGGTGTGGCTGACGAAGGAGGGGAAGATGGTGGAGCTACGGCTCCAGGTCTTCAGCACCTTTTCCTGGCCACTAGCATTGATTTCTTCGACTCGCTTCAGCAGCTCGGGGGCGCAGAAGGGGCCTTTCTTAACAGATCTGCTCATTCTTAGATAGCCTCCTTACTTAGCGTTACGATGCCGTACGATGAACTTCTCGGTACGGTTCTTCTTCTTACGGGTCTTGTAACCCAGAGCCGGCTTACCCCAAGGAGTGACAGGGCCGGGACGGCCGATGGGGGCGCGGCCTTCGCCGCCGCCGTGGGGATGGTCGTTGGGGTTCATGACGGAGCCGCGGACGGTGGGACGGATGCCCATGTGACGCTTGCGGCCGGCCTTACCGATGTGGATGTTGCCGTGGTCTTCATTGCCGATCTGGCCGATGACGGCGCGGCATTCCATCTTGATCAGGCGATATTCGCCGGAGGGCAGACGAACCTGTGCGTAAGCGCCTTCCTTTGCCATCAGCTGAGCCTGCTGACCTGCTGCGCGGACGAGCTGAGCGCCGCGGCCGACGTGCAGTTCGATGCAGGAGATGACGGTGCCAACGGGGATGTTGGCGATGGGCAGGCAGTTGCCGGGCTTGATGTCTGCTGCGGGGCCGGATTCCACCACGTCGCCAGCCTTCAGGCCGGACTGCGCGATGATATAAGCCTTGGTGCCATCTTCGTACTGGATCAGTGCGATGTTGGCGCTGCGGTTGGGATCGTATTCCAGACGCAGGACGGTTGCCTGACCTTCCTTATCACGCTTGAAGTCGATGATACGGTAGATCTTCTTGCCGCCGCCGCCTCTGTGGCGAACGGTGATACGACCATAGTTGTTGCGGCCGCCCTTCTTGTTCAGAACCTCGGTGAGGCTGCGCTCGGGCTTAGCCTTTTTATCAATGCCCTCGAACTTGGACACCGTCATGTGGCGGCGTGCGGGGGTCGTGGGCTTGTATTTACGAATAGCCATGCTGCGTTACCTCCTTACACCATCTGTTCGAAGAGCTCGATGGTCTTGGAGTCAGCGGTGAGCTTGACGATCGCCTTTTTCCAGTCGGCGCGCTTGCCGGGACGAGCCATACCCATCCGCTTTTTCTTGCCATCATAGTTCATAGTGGTCACTTTTTCGACCTTTACATCAAAGATCTTTTCCACTGCCTTTGCGATCTCCACCTTGTTGGCTCTCTTGTCCACAACGAAGGTGTACTTGCGATCGGCGGTAGCAGCCATGGAAGCCTCGGTAACGACGGGCTTCCTGATGATATCATAAGCAGTCATTACGCATAAACCTCCTCGATCACAGCCAGTGCTGCCTTATCCACGACCAGGCTCTTTGCGTTGAGCAGATCATAGACGGACAGGATGTTGGCGGGGGTGGTCTTCACGCCGGGCAGGTTGCGGGCGGACAGAACCACGTTGGTCTTAACGCCTTCGGTGATGACGACGCTCTTGCCTGCTTCCATGGTGTCCAGCAGGGACTTCATGGACTTGGTCTTGATTTCGGGCAGATCCAGGCCATCGACGACCAGGATGCGGCCGTTGGCGGCCTTATCGGACAGGACGCTCTTGAGCGCCAGTCTCTTGAGCTTCTTGTTCAGGGTGTAGCGATAGGAACGGGGCTTGGGTGCGAACACGATGCCGCCGTGGGTCCACTGGGGGCTGCGGATGCTGCCGTGACGGGCACGACCGGTGCCCTTCTGTCTCCAGGGCTTTCTGCCGCCGCCGGACACTTCGCCGCGGGTCAGGGCGGACTGAGTGCCCTGCCGGCAGTTTGCCAGGTGATTCTTCACCACGGCATGGACAGCAGTTTCATTGGGTTCGATCCCGAACACAGCTTCTGCCAGTTCGACCTCGCCCACCTGCTTGCCAGTGATATCATACAGATTAGCCTTAGGCATGATGGTACTCTCTCCTTTCCCTTATCTTGCTCTTGCGGAAGCCTTCTGCGGGTTACGACCGGAAGCCTTCTGCGGGTTGACGCTGATGCCAGCATCGCCAGTGTGGACGACATTGACCTTAGCGGTGCTCTTCAGGAATACCACGCCGCCCTTGGGGCCGGGGATGGCGCCGCGGACTGCGATCAGGTTGATCTCAGGATCGACCTGGACGACTTCCAGGTTCTGAATGGTGACCTGTTCGTTGCCCATCTGGCCGGCGCCGATCTTACCCTTCCGGATACGGGAAGGCGTAGAGGTGGAGCCCATGGAGCCTGCGTGACGATGGACGGGGCCGCCGCCGTGGCTCATGGGGGTGCGGTGTGCGCCGTGGCGCTTGATGACGCCGGCAAAGCCCTTGCCTTTGCTGATGCCGGTGACGTCGATGCGGTCGCCGATGGCGAAGGTGTCTGCCTTGAGCTCATCGCCCACGTTCAGAGATTCATAGTTGTCCAGTTTGAATTCCTTCAGGACTTTCAGGTTGCCGACGCCTGCCTTTGCCAGGTGACCCTTCTGGCCACGGGTGAGGTGCTTGTCGGTGGTGGGCATGAAGCCCAGCTGTACGGCCTCGTAGCCGTCTTTTTCGGCGGTCTTCTTCTGCACGACACTGCAGGGGCCCGCCTCGATGACGGTAACGGGCACGACCTTGCCGTCGGCGTCAAAGATCTGGGTCATGCCGACCTTTTTGCCGATGATTGCCTTTTCCATACGGTTGTTTCCTCCTTGGTATAGGTTATTGGTTGAGAGTTTTCAAAAAAATCTGACGACTTTTTTGAGCGAGTCAGAACTGCGTTCGATTCGTTGTCGGCGAACCGTGCGATGGCTTTTGGGTGAAGCCGATGACCTCTCAACATGACCCCCCCGACTCGCAAGCCGCCGGGGAACGGGTTCTACAAACAGTAAAAAATGTGTGGTTCCGATCTCATGTTCCGGAACCTGACTGAAACGCTGCTGAATGTGGAAATTACAGCTTGATCTCGATTTCCACGCCTGCGGGCAGCTGCAGCGCCATCAGGGATTCGACCGTCTTGGGGGTGGGGTTCTGGATGTCGATCAGACGCTTGTGAGTCCGGCGCTCAAACTGCTCACGGCTATCCTTGTACTTGTGGACAGCGCGCAGGATGGTGACGATCTCTTTCTTGGTGGGCAGAGGGATGGGGCCGGAAACGCCAGCGCCGGTGCGCTTTGCGGTTTCCACGATCTTCTCTGCACTCTGGTCGATCAGCTGATGGTCATAAGCCTTCAGACGGATGCGAATCATCTCTTTTGCCATGATTGGGTTTCCTCCTAACATTTCGTACGTTCGTTGTACATGACCAGGATGTTTTCTGAGCCGGGTCAAGCTGCGATTTTCAATACGCTATGCCGTGTGTATCACTCCGGGTCATAGAGAAAGCCGACACAATTTGCCGGCTGCCTGCCATACCACGGCGATATACCGCCTTGGCATAACAAAAATCTCAGCCGCCCAGAATCCAGCCCGGACATACTCGGCGGAAGTTACCGGATTGCTCCGCAATCTCCCGCGTCATCGCATAATGTGCCCATACGGCACACCTTTGCTATCATACACCAAACGGGGCCCCTGCGTCAAGAACTTTTTGCGTTTTTTCTCCGTTGAACTTCACAAATCCTCCCGGCTCTATACGCCACTTGGCGTATAGAGCCAGATATGATATAATTTCAGCAATCCTGCCACAACACGCGCGTGTTTATACATTTAAATATAATAGCTTGCAAATTGACACGACTATGGAAAGGAGTCCCTTCCTGCCTATGACAAATCCGAATCCCCGCTGGCGTCTCATGACCGGCCAGCTTCCCATCGTGGGCATCGCTCCGCCCTTAAAAGCCGCTTTTGTCCCAAGCGCCCTGGGCACCCTGGCCATCAAAGCCCGTTCCGGCGCCTCCCTGCCCAGCGGCAAGCTGGTGCTCATCGCCACCTCCAAATCTCAGACCGCCCACTGGCTCCAGGACGGTCAAGTGCAGGACGGCGTGTTCACCGTGCCCATGGAGGGCTTTGAGGCAGTGGCTGCCAGCGCACCGGAGACGGACTGGACGCTGACCCTGGGACAGATCACGGAACAGGGTCTCATCACCCGCCGTCTGCAATACAAGCCGCTGGAGAAGCGGCTGCAAAAGCTGAATCAATATTTTCACGATACCAGAGATTTGACCGTTCCGCCGGTGTACCGCTTCGTGCAGGGCGGCCAGCCCTATGAAGCCTTCCCCCGTCAGATGGGCAGAGAGGGCACTCTGCTGCTCCAGGCCGCACCGGCTGCACGGCGTTACTTTGCCGCCGTGGCCTGCCGAATCGCTGACCTGTCCATTCAAAATGGCAAGGTCACCTTGACCGCCCTCTGCCCCAAGACCCTGGAAGCCCCCCTGGGCTTCTCCCTCCTCCCCGTCCATCCTACCAGCCAGCCGATGACGCTGTTCGCCCCAGCCGTTCCGGTGGGCGATTACAGCAAGACCCATCAAGTCACCGGCACGCTGGACTGGAATGACCTGCCCGTGGATCCAGACAGCCCCTATTGGCTCACCTGCGTCCTGGGTATGGAGGGCGACATCTCCCTCCACGCCCCCTTGACCCTCACGGAAGGCTCCGGTGCCGTGGCCGTGGCAGAACAGGCGGAAGGTCATCCGGTGGTCACCCAGGACGGCTGGAACTGCTATCTGTACTGCGGTACCGAGCACCGTCCCCTCCTGGCTTGGCGGAAGCTGCCTCCTGGCGACGTGACCGCCGTTGAATCCCTGCCCAAAGCGCTCCCCGTCCAGTGGCAGAGCCAGCCTGGCTGTTTTGCCCGCCACAAGGGCGGCCAGGACTGGCAGTGGGAGCTGGAACTCCCCGGACGAGATTTCCGTGACGCCCAGGAGCTCCTCCTCTGCCTCATCCACGAGAAGGGGACAGCGAACGTGTTCTGCCCCGTCACCGTCACCGGTTCCTCCGGTCACGGCTGTCTCCTTCGGGCGGACTTGATCCCCTTGCAGCAGCAGGTGGAGTCCTGCCGCCGCACCAACTGGCAGGCTGTCCTGCTGGCACGGCAGAACGGCACCTGCTACGTCCTGCGCCTGCTGGACCCCACCCGTCCACCGGTGCGCAGCAAGCGCAAGCAGACCACCTTCAACTTCTTCGGCTCCAACTATGATAACCCCATCGGTCAGATGCCCTTCGCCGGTCACACCGTGGAGGCCGCCCCCTTCTGCGCCCTCCTGGGCGGCTGGCAGATCGCCGTGGCTGACCAGCACCTGCGCTACTACGCCCACTTCGACTGCCGCGCCCTCTTTGGCGGCATCCGCTTCGGCTCCCTGCGGCTCATCGTCCGCTGTCCCCAGGTGCAGGGCGGCAGCTGGACTGGGGTCACCCTGACCCACCGGTACAAGCTGGAATCTGACCGGCAGGAGTATTTCTTCCCCCTGAAAAAGCTGAAATGGGACAAAGACCACTACATCGCCATCGCCAGCGTCCCCCTAAAGCAGTTCGCCTTCTCCCCCCTCTATTGGGACATCCGCATGACCTTTGAAAAGGACGGCGTCCAGTACTGGAGCTCGGTGAAAGCCCCCTTCCGCTCCACCCAGCACTATTGGAAGGATCTGGCCTGGAACGTAGGCATCAAGGGTCTGTTCTTCGGGGACAGTCTCCGCCTGGACAAGGACAACCAGCTCTTTCTCTACCGCACGGTGGGCAACCGGTTCGCCCTGGTCTATCAGGAGTACTCCCCCTACACCGGCTTCCGCTTCCGCTGCAAGGAACGGCTGGCCATGGCTCTGTACTACCTGCGGCGGAAATCTCTGCTGAAGCAGAGCATCTACCTGACGTACGAAAAATACTGCTGTATGGCGCAGGACAACGGGTTCTACTTCTTCCAATACTGCATGGAACACAACATGGAGCAGGTCATGAATCGGAAGATCTACTTCATCATGGACAAAAAGGCCACCGACTACCAAAACCTCCTGCCCTATCGGGATCACGTCATCCAGTTCATGAGCCTCAAGCACATGATCTACATCCTGGCCGCCCGCCTGCTCATCTCCAGCGACTCCAAAGCCCACGCCTACGCCTGGCGTGCCAAGGAGAGCGTCATCCTGCCCCAGGTGACCAAAAATAAGCGGCTGGTGTTCCTCCAGCACGGGGTCATCGCCCTGAAACGGGTGGAGTTCTACCGCTCCGGCACCAACAGCGTCAACCTGTTCATCACCTCCAATCAGCGGGAGCATGACATCATCATCAACGAGCTGGGCTACCTGCCGGAGGAAGTGGTCATCACCGGCCTGGCTCGCTGGGACGTGCTCCGAGACAAATCCGTCCAGCAGGAAAAGACCCACATCCTGGTCATGCCCACCTGGCGGAATTGGTTGGAGGAAGTCTCCGATGAGACTTTCGTGGCCAGCGACTACTATCGCAACTATATGGCGCTGCTCAACTCCCATCGGCTGGCTCAATTCCTGGAACAGTACGACGTGTACCTGGACTTCTACATCCACCCGAAATTTCGGGAGTACATCAAGAACTTCTCCATCTCCGGCGACCGAGTGGCGCTCATCCCCTTCGGCTCCCAGCCCCTGAACGAGCTGATGATGGAGTGCAAGCTGCTGGTCACCGACTATTCCAGCGTCTGCTGGGACGTGTACTACCAGGGCAAACCGGTCATCTTCTACCAGTTCGACCTGGAACAGTACAACGAGACCCAAGGCTCCTACATCGACATGGAGACCGAGCTGTTCGGCGACCGTGCCACGGAACCGGAGCAGCTGTTCGCCCTGTTGGAGGAGACGGCAGCCAACGGGTTCCAGCTGAAGGAGAAATACGCCCAGATGCGGGAGAGTATGTACGCATACCTTGACCACAATAATAGTCAGAGAACTTGTGACGAGATCCAGAAACGAAATTGGTGAACGCAGACTGCCTCGGAAATTTTATTCCGAGGCAGTTGTTTTTTGTCCTCAACCCCCGCAGGGCCGCAGCGTTAAGAAAACTTGCCGGTGGCAAGTTTTTAGCGTAGGCCATGCCTGTTTCACAGGCATGGTGCGTTGGGGTTCTCCCTCCCTCACGCTCCCCGCCCTCACAAAGAACCATTTTCTTTCCACATCAAGTATATTCTCCCAGACACCCGTCCACAATAGTGCCATGGAGGTGTGTTCCCATGAAAAAACGAACCATTTGGACGAAACTGGGCGACTTTCTGGAAGGACGTGGCTTCTACATCGTCCTGGCGCTTTGTATTGTCGCCATCGGCGGTTCCGGCTACTATCTCTACCGGATGATCTCCCTCAGTGACCAGCTGGCCAACCAGTCTGTCTCCGCCCAGGCCAGCGTCCCGTCAGGGGCTGCCCAGGAAAAGACGGATACGGAACAGGCGGTGGAAGATGCCGTAAAGGCCGCCGCTGACCGTGCCGCTGCCGCCAAGGCCAAGGCGGAAGAAAAGACCAAGACCGCAGCAGCTAAGACCCAGGAGAAGGATCCCACCAAGAGCGCCCAGGGCGATCAGGACTTAACGGCTAAACCCTCCCAGGACGCCAAGACGAACCAGACCAAGCCCGCCGCCGGCACCCCTGCCGCCAGCTGGAGCTGGCCGGTGACCGGCAAGGTGCTGGCCACCTTCTCCACCAACAAGCTCTCCTACAACCGTGCGTTGGAGGATTGGCGTGCCCACACGGGCATGGACATCAGCGCCCAGGTGGGGGACATCGTGGCGTCCGCCTGTGACGGCACCGTCATCGCCGTCCAGGAGAACGTGATGTTGGGGCAGACGGTGACCATCCAGACGGCGGACAAGCTGAAGGTGACCTACGGCAATCTGGCCGCCCAGGTGCCCGTCAAGGCCGGTGACACGGTGAAGGCAGGGCAGACCATCGGCAACGTGGGCAAAACCGCCGCCGGAGAGGCACACGACAAGGCATGGATCCACCTGGCAGTGGAGAAGGACGGCAAAGCCGTCGATCCCAAGCCGTATCTCAAAGCGAAAAAGTGATCGGACGAGAAAACCTGGGGCTTCGTGTAGAAGTCCCAGGTTTGTTTTAGTATTCGTCGTCCCGCAGCTCCCGCATGGCTTCCCCGGCGGTGTCGGCGGAAAAGAGGAACTGTCCTTCGGGGGAATAAACTTCTACATGTCCTCTTACATATCTCAATTCTACATCATACATGGGGTCAGCCCTCCTGTTTTCTTTTCTGTTGTCTTTATTATAGGAAAAGGGGTGGGTCAAAAACCGGACAGTTCCCTTTTTACTGTGTATCAGTTCGATTGAGCCAAATCAAAGATTTGGAATCTCACTGATCGAGAAAAAGGTCACCCAAAATGCGACCAAAAATTGTCACGCTCTCCGGTAAGATGAAAGGGAACCACTGCAACATTTCATAAGGAGGTACTCTCATGCATCCCTGGCACACCCTTTCCACCGGACAGGTGTTGGAGCAGCTGCGTGCCGATCCGGTATCCGGCCTCGCTGTGAACGAGGCCGCCCAGCGGCTCCAACACTACGGCCCCAATCAACTGAAACAGCCGCCCCAGCCCTCCTGGGCGCTCCGCTTCCTGAACCAGGTCAAAGACCCCATGGTGCTGGTTCTGCTGGCCGCCGCCGCTCTCTCCCTCCTTTCCAGCCGAGGGCGGGACTGGCTGGATGCGGTCATCATCCTGGTCATCGTCCTGGTCAACGCCGGCATCTCCCTCTCCCAAGAGTCCAGCGCCCAACGTGCCCTGGACGCCCTCCGGCAGATGAGCGCTCCCCAGGCACGGGTCATCCGTGACCGCCAGCTCCGCCGCATAGACGCCGCCCGATTGGTGCCCGGCGACCTGATCCAGCTGGAAGCTGGTGACCTGGTGCCTGCTGATGCCCGTCTGCTGGACTGCGCTGGGCTGAAAGCGGACGAGTCCGCCGTCACCGGTGAGTCCCTGCCGGTGACCAAGGACGCCCACGCCACCTTGTCCGAGGACACCCCGTTGGGCGACCGCACCAACCTGGTCATCGCCTCCTCCATTATCACCGCCGGACGAGCCACTGCGGTGGTCACCGCCACAGGCATGGACACGGAGATGGGCAAGATCGCCGCCCTGCTCCTGGGGCAGAAGGAAGTGGACACGCCCATGCAGCGGAAAATGGTGGAGATCTCCAAAAAACTCTCCCTCCTCTGTCTGGGCGTCTGCGCCATCCTCTTTGGGGTGGGTCTGCTCCAAGGCAAGCCCCTTCTGTCCATGCTCCTCATCGCCGTCTCCCTGGCCGTGGCCGCCATTCCGGAGGGCCTGCCCGCCATCGTCACCATCGTCCTGGCTCTGGGCGTCCAGCGCCTGGCCGCCCGACACGCCATCGTGAAGAAGCTGCCCGCCGTGGAGACGTTGGGCTGCGCCAGCGTCATTTGCAGCGACAAAACCGGCACCCTCACCCGCAACCAAATGACCGTCACTGACCTGTGGACGCCTACCCCCAAGGGCAAGGAGCTGGCTCTGGTCATTGGCGCTCTCTGCTCGGACGCCACCCTGAACCCAGACGGCAGCTGCGCCGGCGACCCCACCGAGACTGCCATTGTCTTAGCCGCCCAAGAACAGGGGTTTGACAAAAACCAGTTGGAGCGAGAATTCCCTCGGGTGGCAGAGCTGCCCTTCGACTCCACCCGCAAGCGCATGACCACCGTCCACCCCAAGTCCGGCGGCGGCTACCGCATCATGGTCAAGGGGGCAGCAGATGTGCTGCTCTCCCGCAGCACCCACATCCTCCGGCAAGGCGTCCAACCTCTGGATGCAGATGCCCGAACCCAGGTGGAGGACGCCAACACCCAGATGGCCAACCAGGCTCTGCGGGTGCTGGGGCTGGCGTATAAAGAGGTATCCCGCCTGCCGCGGGTGTCTGACTTTGGCGAATTGGAGAAAAATCTCACCTTCATCGGCCTGGTGGGCATGATCGACCCGCCTCGGGCGGAGGTGAAAGCTGCCGTCCAAGCCTGCCACCATGCGGGCATCCGTCCGGTGATGATCACCGGCGACCACAAAGCCACCGCTGTGGCCATCGCCCAAGAGCTGGGCTTCTGGCAGAACGGCGACCTGGCGCTGACCGGCGCCGACCTGGATTTTTTGCCGGAGGAGCTGTTGGAGGAGCAGATCACCCGCTGCTCCGTCTTTGCCCGAGTCTCTCCGGAGCATAAGCTGCGCATCGTGCAGACCTTACAGCGTGCCGGTCAGGTGGTGGCCATGACCGGCGATGGGGTCAACGATGCCCCCGCCCTGAAGGTGGCGGACATCGGCTGCGCCATGGGTCAGACCGGCACCGACGTGGCCAAGGGGGCGGCGGACATGATCCTCACCGACGACAACTTCTCCACCATCGTGGCGGCGGTGGAACAGGGACGGGGCATTTATGCCAACATCCGCAAGAGCATCCACTACCTGCTCTCCTGCAACATCGGTGAGATTTTTACCCTCTTTCTAGCCACCGTCCTGGACTTCCGCCAGCTCCCCCTCATCCCCGTCCAGCTCCTGTGGCTCAACCTGGTCACCGACTCCCTGCCCGCCCTGGCGCTGGGGGTGGAGCCGGTGGAGGAGGATGTGATGGAGCAGCCGCCCCGACCGGCCAGCGCCTCCTTGTTCTCCGGCGGCTTCTCCTTCCAGCTGGCTTGGCAAGGCGTGCTGGTGGGGCTGGTGACCTTGGCAGCCTATTTTCTGGGGGAGTATATCCTCTCCAACCCCAATGAGACCTACCAGGCCGCCAATACCATGGCCTTCGCCACCCTCACCCTCTGCCAGCTCTTTCACGCCTACGATGTGCGCAGCGACCACCGCTCTATCTTCGAGCTGGGGATCTTTACGAACCCCGCTATGAACCGTGCCTTTTTGGCCGGAGCCCTTTTGCAGTGCGCCGTGCTCCTCCTGCCGCCCTTGCAGACGGTGTTTTCGGTGGTGCCCCTGAACGCCGCCGAGTGGCTCACTGTCCTGGCTCTGTCTGTCACGCCCACTGCCGTCTGCGAGGGGGTCAAGTACCGCCGCCGCAGAGCCCGTACCCACGCCCGCCGTCTGGTGCGCCACCGACCCCGGCGGTTTGCGCCGTGATGGGGAGCGTGCGCTCTGCGAAAACATTTGTAGTCGTTTCCAAAGCATTCCTGACAGGAAACACGCAGTCTGGAGAAATTGGACGGGAAAGGGGGCGGTTTCTGTAAAATTCAGCGTTTTTTTCTGCCGTTGCTCTTGCAAAATGGAAAGCACCTTGCTAAAATGGAAAAGCTAAATGAAAAGCGAATTTATCACAAAGGAGTTGTTCAATCTTGGATCGCTTTTTCTGGATTGGGTTCCTGGGATTCGCTCTGGCTATCATCTTTGCCCTGCTTCAGGCAAAGAAGGTTATGAGCTTTTCCGAAGGTACCGAAAAGATGCAGAAGATCGCCGCTAACATCCGTCAGGGTGCAAACGCCTATCTGAAGCGTCAGTACACCACCGTGGCAAAGGTCTTTGTCGTGGTCTTCATCCTGCTCGTCATCATCGCTTTCGCAAGCGGCGGCAAGATGCTCTCTAAGTTCACCCCCTTCGCCTTCCTGACCGGTGGCATCTGGTCTATGCTGGCAGGTCTGGTGGGCATGAAGATCGCCACCAATTCCAACGCTCGTACCGCTCAGGCCGCTTCTGAAAGCCTGAACAAGGGCCTGCGTGTCGCCTTCTCCTCCGGTTCCGTCATGGGCTTCACTGTTGTCGGCCTGGGTATGCTGGATATCTCCATCTGGTTCACCCTGCTGTACTTCGTGTTCGGCATCCAGGATCCTGTTCAGCTGGGCAACATCATGGTCATGAACGGCATGGGCGCTTCCTTTATGGCACTGTTCGCCCGTGTGGGCGGCGGCATCTACACCAAGGCCGCTGACGTGGGCGCTGACCTGGTGGGTAAGGTCGAGGCCGGTATCCCCGAAGACGACCCCCGCAACCCCGCTACCATCGCCGACAACGTGGGCGACAACGTAGGCGACGTGGCTGGCATGGGCGCTGACCTGTATGAATCCTATGTCGGCTCCATCCTGGCTACCTTCGCTCTGGGCGCTACCGCTGGCTATGGCTTTGAAGGCATCCTGCTGCCTGTGGCTCTGGCTTTCGCCGGCATCGTCTGCTCCATCCTGGGCTCCTTCCTGGTCAAGACCAAAGAAAACGCTACCCAGAAGTCCCTGCTGACCAGCCTGCGTACCGGCACCTATGTGGCTGCCGTCCTGTCCGCAGTCTGCGCAGCTGTCCTGTGCTATGTCATCCTGCCCAACAACTGGCTGGGCATCTTCGTCGCTATTCTGTGCGGTCTGGTGGGCGGCTGTGCCATCGGCTACTTCACCGAATACTTCACCTCCGACAGCTACAAGCCCACTCAGGAGCTGGCTGCTACCTCTGAGACTGGTTCCGCTACCATCATCATCGGCGGCCTGTCCCTGGGCATGAAGTCCACTCTGGCCTCCATCCTCATCGTTGCAGCAGCTGTTCTGATCAGCTACTTCACAGCAGGCGGTAGCGCTGTCATCATTGACGCCGCTGGCGCCTTCACCCCTGAATTCAACAAGGGTCTGTATGGCATCGGCATCGCTGGTGTCGGCATGCTGTCCACTCTGGGCATCACCCTGGCAACCGACGCTTACGGCCCCGTGGCCGACAACGCCGGCGGCATCGCTGAGATGAGCGGCCTGCCTGAAGAAGTCCGTGACCGTACCGACGCTCTGGACTCCCTGGGCAACACCACCGCAGCCACCGGCAAGGGCTTCGCCATTGGCTCCGCTTCCCTGACCGCTCTGGCTCTGCTGGTTTCCTACGTCAACATTGTACAGGAAGGCACGGATGAAGTGCTGAACTTCACCCTGACCAGCCCCACCGTTCTGGTCGGTATGTTCATCGGCGCTATGCTGACCTTCGTCTTCTCCGCATTCACCATGAGTGCCGTGCAGAAGGCCGCACAGTCCATCGTTATGGAAGTGCGCCGTCAGTTCCGCGAGATCAAGGGCATCATGGAATATGAAGCCGATCCCGATTACGCAGCTTGCGTCAGCCTGTGCACCCAGGGCGCCCTGCATGAAATGGTCGTCCCCGCACTGCTGGCTATCATCGTCCCCATCCTGACCGGCCTGATTCTCGGCCCCACCGGCGTCGTTGGTCTGCTGGGCGGCGTTTCCGTCACCGGCTTTGCTATGGCAGTGTTCATGTCCAACGCAGGCGGCGCATGGGACAACGCAAAGAAGTACATCGAAGCTGGCCACCACGGCGGCAAGGGTTCTGACTGCCACAAGGCCGCTGTCGTAGGCGACACCGTTGGCGATCCCTTCAAGGATACCTCCGGTCCTTCCCTGAACATCCTGATCAAGCTGTGCTCCACTGTTTCCATCGTGTTCTCCGGCCTGATCCTGGCATGGAACCTGATGAAGTTCATCTAAGCAAAAAATATATCCTTAGAACAAGAACCGCCCCGACACCATCGTGTCGGGGCGGTTTTTGCGCTTTTTCAAGACGGAGGCAACACCCTGAAACCACCACCCACCCCCGGCTCCCTTGTGCAAAGGGAGCTGTCAGCGCAAGCTGACTGAGGGATTGTCAAACCCGTACCACCCTGCAAACGAGGACAAGCTCCTGCATCACTGTTCGAAAAGTACAAAATAACCTCCCGATTGTGTCTTTTCACATCCCATCCCTTTGTGCTATGATAGAAACACCATAGAGAAAGGAAGTGCCCCCATGGTCACCCAAGTCGCCCCCAACCTCTACCGCATCCCCGTCCCCCTGCCGGGGAACCCCCTCAAAAACCTGAACGCCTACCTCATTCGCGGCCACCGGAATCTGCTGGTAGACACGGGCTTTCGGCAGGAGGAATGCCGGACGGCTTTGAAAGCCGGTCTGGCGGAGCTGGGCGTAGACATGGCCAACACGGACATCTTCCTGACCCATCTGCACTCTGACCACGCCGGTCTGGCTCCGGAACTGCTCCGCCCCACCAGCCGCCTGTTCATTGGCGATGTAGACCGCCAGCGCCTGCCGGGGCAGATCCCCAGCACAGACAACGCCCGATGGGGGGAATTCGATGCCCTGATGGCCGCCCAGGGCTTCCCCTTGGAGCTGCTGAACCAGCTGACCCACACCAATCCCGCTCGGGTACTGGCTCCGCTCCCCTGTGACCGGTACGAGGGCGTGTTCGATGGGGACACCTTCGACTACGGCGGCTACCACTTCCAAGCCCTGGACACGCCGGGACACACGCCGGGGCACATGGTGCTGTGGGAGGAACATCATGGCATCCTGCTGCTAGGCGATCACATTCTCTTTGACATCACCCCCAACATCACCGCCTGGCCTGGATACCAAAATCCTCTGGGCGGCTATCTGCGCTCTCTGGAGCGGGTGCGGAAGCTGCCGGTCACCTTACCCCTGCCGGCGCATCGGACGGTGCAGAAGGGCTTTATCGAACGGGTGGACGAGATCATGACCCACCACCAGCGCCGGTGTCAGGAGGCGCTGACGGTGCTGGCACGGGAGCCGGGGCTGAACGCCTACCAGCTCACCGCTCAGATGACCTGGCAGATCCGCTGCAAGGGCTGGGACGACTTCCCCGTTCCCCAAAAGTGGTTCGCCGCTGGCGAAGCGGTGGCGCACCTGGAATACCTGATGGACTTGGGCAAGGTGCGCCGAACGTGGGGAGAACCTTGCTGGCGGTATGAGGTGATTTCCGAGTAAGTGCAAAAACGTCCGGAACCAAATCGGTTCCGGACGTTCTGTTGTTCGATTTCGTTGGCGTTTAAGTCTCCTCCTCGCCGCACAGCTCGACGATGACGTTGGCGTAGATACGGGCTGCCTGCATGAGAGCAGACACTCTGGCTCGTTCGTTGGCGCCGTGGAGGTGGGAGTCGAACTCCGCGTCTCCTGCGCCGAAGGCCACGCCGCCAGGAATGTTGTGGACATAGGTGCCGCCGCCGATGGCAACGCACTTGCCCGCCTTGCCAGTCTCCTCCTGATAGCAGCGCAAAAGCACCTGGACGAATTTGGAATCGGCGGGCACCTGATGCCCCGGTTTCATTTCTCCCTCCACGGTGAACCCGTGGCGCTTGCAGACCGCTTCCACCACATCGGAGCAGTTCTCCTTGGTGGCACAGAGGGGCACCCGAGCGTCAAACTGACAGCGGAATCCGGTGCGATCCATCTGGATGAGAGAGGGGCAGACGGTGATGCGGCCGGAGACCTCATCGGCCAGGTCAATGCCCAGGGCGCTGCCGTGGTGATCTTTGAAGGGAAACATCTTGGACAGGGCGTGGATGGCTCGTGCCGAGGCGGTGTCCGCCAGGGGCAGCTGCGCCAGCAGGCAGAGCAGAGCGGTGATGGCATTGGTGCCCTCCTCCGGCGTGGAGGCGTGGGCATCTCGGCCGGTGCAGGTGATCTTCACGCCGCCTTCGATGTCCACCACTTCGATTTCGGTGCCGGTGACCCAGCCGGTGGCCACAGCCAAGGGAGTGGTGGCGCAGCTGGTGAGCTTGTGAATGACCGCTTCCGCCTGTCGGGGCACCACATTGATGCGGATGCCGCCGGTGAGGGAAACCACCTGAGGCAGCTCAGGCTGGGCTTCCCACTGGCCGGTGATGACCGGCGTGTAGAGTCCTTTTTCGATGTTGATAACGGGAAACTCCGCATCCGGAGAGAAGGAGCAGGGCGCATAGGGGACGGTGGCATAGTAGTGCGCGATGTCTCGGGAGCCGCTCTCCTCATCGGTGCCCAGCACCAGCTTGACATTGCGCTTCAGCGGGACGTTCAAGGCTTTGACGCACTCCATGGCCATCATAGCGGCCACCGCTGGGCCTTTGTCGTCGTCCACCCCACGTCCATAGATCAAGTCGCCCTCCTGAACCAAGGTGTACGGATCGGTGTCCCACCCTTCGCCGGGTGCGACCACGTCCAAGTGCGCCAGGATATGCAGCTCGTCAGGGCAGTCGTTCAGATCTGCCGTGAGCACATATCCGCCTTGGTTTTCCGCTCTCAGGCCAGCGGCCTGGGCTTGGAGCAGAGCCACCTCCAGCGCTTTGGCTGGACCCTCCCCGAAGGGCTGGCAGGGGCCTGCGCTCTCGCCGCCAACGCTGGGGACAGCCACCAGATCTGCGATCTGGCGCACCATCTGCTCTTCTTTGCCGGTAAACCAGGTTTCAATTGCGCGCTTCCATCGATTCATGGAGTTCCTCCTTTTGTTCTGCTATCTCGGACAGGTATTTATAAACGGTATAACGGGAGACTCCCAGCCGCTGAGAAATAAAGGGCACCGCCTTCCGGAAGGAGAACGCCTCTCGCTGGTTGAGCAGGGCGATGACCTTGATGCGGTCGGCCTTGTTCAGCGCCCCCACCGGTTTGCCCACGATGGCTAGACATTCGTCCAAGATCTCCCCCAGACGATTCTCCCCGTTGCGCCAGACGGCACTTTTGAGATCTTCCTCCGCCCGCATCAGGTCCACCAAAATGCGGTTGGCAAAGACCAGGGAGGAGTAGTCAAAGTTGATGCCCAAGGCCAGGTTGTACTCGTCAGACATCATATGGAAGGTAGAGCTTTTAATTTGTTGGCCAGCAGGGGTGGTGGCGTAGAGGTTGACGAAATCCGTTTTCCGTGCTTCCTCATCCAGATCCTGTCCCACGCCCATAATATCCATGGTAGAACCTACCTCACGGCCGGAGACGTGGCCGTTATAGATGGAGAGGATCGGGTGGTCGGGAACGCTCATATCGTGTACCAGCGTCTCACAGCTGGAGCCGAACATTTGGGCGATGCCTCTGGCTGTTCGATCTAAAAATTCAAATGCTTCCTCATAGGTCATCCTGGTCTCCCCTTCTTTCCTTCTGTCCTCTCTGCCTCCTGCGGGCAGAAGCGGATGCGTATCAAATGCGTATCAAATTTGCAATACATATTTTGTAATAGTATCATAGATTTTTGAAATGTCAATCTGACAAAGCCCCCTCTGAATCGCTTTCTCCGTTTTGCCCGATTTTAGACTTTGGGGACGGTCGATTTCTGACGCTTCGTTCATTTTGCCGAAAACCCTGGCTCCGCCCCTTTCTCCCCCTTCCTCGCCTTCCCAATCGCAAGGCATTGACAGGGGTGCAGACCGATTTGACCACCGGTTTTGCCGGTTTTTCTCGTCATTTTATGTGCATTTCATCCAAATAGTGTCCGATTGAATTGTGCGAAAAGTCAAAACAAATTTTTGCACAAAAAAAAGGCTCCAATCTGTGTCCAATTCCTTTTTGTTATGTTATAATAGAAACGGTGCCATTTGCGGCAGGTTTCGACCAGGACTTTCCGTCAAATTACCAGCACCACATTTGAACTCATGATACTTTATTCTGCGCACCCTCCGATGGTTCCGGGGACTCCATTCCTCCCCGCCCATCGGTCAGGCCACTGGGACGCCGGGGAGCATCCGTCAGGTCGGCCTGTGCACCGCTCTGGTTCGAAGCGCCGTCCCCCTGTTGGCAGGAGGGACGGGAATCGAACGCAAAGAAGAAGTAAGACAGTGAAAGGTAGGCATCACTCTATGACCAATTATCCGTACAAGACCCGTGAAGGCGGCGCAACCGTCACGGTTTTCGTCCCCTATGACTGCGGCAACCACTGCCCGTTCTGTATCAACAAGCAGGAATATGAGAACCCTGTAGGCTTCAGCCTGGAGAAGATCTGTGAATCCATCCGCACCATGGATGAGATCACCCCCAAGTGTGACTTCGTCTTCACCGGCGGTGAGCCCTTCGCTGACCTGGACGCTTTGCAGACCATGCTCGATCAGATCCCCACCACCCATCGGGTGTTCATCAATACCACGCTGCCCACCCTCCAAGGTGCGACCGAGGATGACCTGGTAGCCTTCACCGAGAAGAACAAGGACAAAATCACCTGCATCAACTGCTCCAGACATGTGGTCAAGTACGTTGCCGAATGCAGCGATGACATTTTCAGCCGGATCGCTGTTCCCGTCCGTGTCAACTGCGTGCTGTATAAGGATTATCCCAAGGAAAACCTGAAGCCCTACCTGGATCGCTTCAAGCCCTATGGCGTCTCCGTCCAGTTCCGCTTTGACTACACCGACACCACCCCCGAAAACCTGTACGAGGAAGAATCTGACAAGATCCTCCACGACCTGAAGGATCTGTTCCACTACACGGGTATGGACGGCTGCCGGATGCGCTGCGGCTATCACTTCGACTATGACGGCATGGAACTGACCTATCATAAGACCCTGCCCTACTCCACCATTTTGGAGGAGGACGAGAACGGCCAGACCTACCGTATCCTGTATGATATTATCGTCAAGCAGACCGGCCAGATCCATTCCGACTGGGATGGCACCGTGATGGACGTTGACGCATATCGCAACGTTGTCTTTGAACCCTATGACCTGGTGGTTCGGGAAGGCTACATCAACGAGTAATTTAAACTTGCATATCAAAAGAGCACTACCGTTTTGGTAGTGCTCTTTTTTCTGGGCGAGGGCAGATTGTGGGGTTGAAACTGTTCGTTCGCCGGAAGGCTCTGCGCGTTTCGACAATCCCTCAGTCAGCTTCGCTGACAGCTCCCTTTGCACAAGGGAGCCTGGGGCGGGATTCACTTCCGCCGCGTATGTGAAATCCGCAAAGGTTCCCACGGCGGCATGGCCGCTGTGGGATGTGGATAACTCTGTGGAAACTGTGTGAAAAACCCTCGGTGCGCTTCCCCCAGGTCCCCTGCCGTTCTACTTTTAGCGTCCTAGGTTGGGAGCAGGTCGGAAGGTTGCGTGGGACGGGTGTAAAGAAAAAATTTTTTGTTTTTTGTTTTTCTCTCGTTTACGTCCAGCATTACGGTTTGTTTCAAGGTTAAGTTCGTTTTAGGTTTAGGTTCAGCGTCAGTGTCGGTTCCACTGGTCACCAGTGGTCACGGCTTGGGGTAGGGTCTGCGCTCATTGGTGCGACCTAATAAATAATCAACGCTGGTCTCGTAGAAATCGGCTAGGCGCTGGAGCACAACTGTTGAAATATCATTTCTTCCGGTTTCGTATTTCGAATAACCAGTCTGGGACATTTCTAATCTACTCGCTATCGCTTGCTGTGACAACCGATGTTCTTTTCTCAATTCTCTCAGCCTATTCTCCATTCTGAAACAACCCTTTTCTTTGGATAAAGGCTAGTATAATACAAAAACAACCTGCTCGTTCTTTTTAAAACAGGTTGTTTTAAATCCTTCGCGTTTTATTCGTCCGACCAAGCAGATAATCCACGCTGACGTTATAAAAATCCGCCAGTTTGATCAAGATGGCGGTGGGAATATCATTGGTGCCAGTTTCATATTTGGAGTAGCCTGTCTGGGACATTCCCAACATCTCCGCCACTTCACGTTGCGTTAAGTCATGATCTTCTCTCAGCTCTCGAATCCGTTTGTACAAGCGTATCACCTCGCTTGTATTATGCCTAATCCATTTTGGGTTATTGATTTTTAACCCAAAACAGGTTAAACTATCTGTCAGGAGGGATGCTCATGCTGTTCATAACGGAAAACCATCAAGGCCCATTCTGCGCCAACTGTCAATATTTCCGTGCCCACTACTACTGCCACCTAGGCAGTTTTTCTCCCTTGCATTACGGCCACTGCATCCGCAACCAACGAAGCCGCAAACGGAAAGAATACAGCGTCTGTCCCCAGTGGGAACCATCCGATGGAGCGTACAACCAACCAGCTGCCCCCTGTCCTCACCTTTCCAACTGCCCCTTTTCCCAAACCAAGGCTTGACATTTCCCATCGGAAGTGCTAACGTATGGGATAACAGCACCGACGAGGACAAAAGCGGATTTTCAAGTGCGGTACAGAGAACGCAGGCCAGCGGCTGGAAGCCTGCCACCGAACCCCCGTAAAACCACCTCCGAGCTGGGCGTCCAACTGAGTAAGACGCTCCGGGAAAGGCACGTTACAGCCAACGAAGCGGCGTTATGGAACCATAGCGCAAGCAGGGTGGAACCGTGAGATAAGATTTTTTATCCCACCCCTGGTATTGACCGGGGGTGGGTTTTTTACGTTCCCGAAATTCAAGCCCCGCAGGGCAATTTAAGCTTTTTTTGCTTCGTTTTCTTCTCGAAGAAAATGAAGTGGGGTCCAGGGGCAAGGCCCCTGGTTGCTGTCCGCAGACAGCGAAACTCTCCTGTGCTTCTAAAGCGCAGGAAGAGGTGAATTTCTGGCAACGCCAGAAAGAGGGGAAACCCTCGCCGGGGGTTTCCCCTGACTACCTGCTCCCGCTTCTCAACAACCCACGTTAAAAAACTTCTCTTACGATATATAAGGAGGAAAAGTATCATGGCTGACAATCAGTACACCTTTGAAAACGAACAGTATCGCAAGACTTACTGGCACACCTGTTCCCACATTCTCGCCCAGGCGGTCAAGCATCTCTATCCCGATGTAAAGCTGGCCATCGGCCCCGCCATTGACAACGGCTTTTACTATGACATCGACTCCTCCACTGCCTTCACGCCTGAGATTTTGACCCAAATCGAAGCGGAGATGCGGAAGATCTGCAAGGAAAAGCTCAAGCTGGAACGGTTCGAGCTGCCCCGTGCGGAAGCGCTGGAGCTGATGAAGGACGAGCCTTACAAGGTAGAGCTCATCAACGACCTGCCCGAAGACGCTGTCATCAGCTTCTACAAGCAGGGCGACTTCACCGACCTGTGCGCAGGCCCCCACCTGGACTCCACCGGTCGGGTCAAGGGCAACGCCATCAAGCTGACCGCCTGCAACTCCGCCTACTGGCGCGGCGACTCCAACCGTCAGGTGTTGCAGAGAATCTATGGCATCGCCTTCCCCAAAAAAGACGAGCTGGACGCCTACCTGAAGCAGATCGAGGAGGCCAAGAAGCGGGATCACCGCCGTCTGGGCAAGGAACTGGGTCTGTTCACCCTGATGGAGGAAGGCCCTGGCTTCCCCTTCTTCCTGCCCAAGGGCATGGTGCTGCGGAACACCCTGCTGGACTACTGGCGCAAGGTGCATAAGAAGTATGGTTATGTGGAAATCTCCACTCCCATCATCCTGAATCAGGAGCTGTGGCATCGTTCCGGTCACTGGGAACACTACAAGGAAAATATGTACACCACCGTCATCGACGGCGAAGATTATGCGGTCAAGCCCATGAACTGTCCGGGCGGTATGCTGGTCTACAAGACCGAGCCTCACTCCTATCGTGACCTGCCCCTGCGCATGGCCGAGCTGGGTCTGGTGCATCGTCACGAGCTGTCCGGTGCGCTCCACGGCCTGTTCCGTGTCCGCTGCTTCACCCAGGACGATGCCCACATCTTTATGACTTGGGATCAGATGGAGGAAGAAATCCAGAACGTGGTGCGTCTGTTCGATGAAGTTTACTCCGTCTTTGGCCTGACCTATCAGATCGAAGTGTCCACCATGCCGGAAGATCACATTGGCGATGAAAAGACCTGGGATTTCGCCACGGAAACGCTGAAAAAGGCCATCAGCGACATGGGCAAGGACTTTGTCATCAACGAGGGCGACGGCGCCTTCTACGGCCCCAAGCTGGACTTCCATCTGGCCGACTCCCTGGGACGCACCTGGCAGTGCGGCACCATCCAGCTGGATATGCAGATGCCCGAACGGTTCGAGCTGGAATACACCGGCGCAGACGGCGAGAAGCATCGCCCCGTCATGATCCACCGTGTGGTGCTGGGCTCCATCGAACGGTTCATCGGCGTCATCACCGAGCATTTCGGCGGCGCGTTCCCCGCATGGCTGACTCCCGTTCAGGTCAAGGTACTGCCCGTCACTGACCGTGCTGCTGCATACGCAGACGGCGTGGCAAAGGTCCTGGACGAGGCTGGCTTCCGAGTGGAAGTGGATCACAGAAGCGAGAAGCTGGGCTACAAGATCCGCGAAGCACAGACCATGAAGATCCCCTACATGGTGGTCGTGGGCGACAAGGATATGGAGAACCACACCGTTTCCATCCGTCACCGCACCGGCGAAGATCTGGGCGCTATGAGCCTGGACGCCTTCACTGCGCTGCTGAAGGAGGAAGTGGACACCATGGCCATCAAGTAAACACTGCGCATAAAAAAACTGCCTCGGAAGGTTCCGAGGCAGTTTTTTACGTCTAATAGGTATCCTCCACAATGGTGTCCACGTCACCCTCTTGGATGTTCCCGCCGATCCATTTATCGATCAGCGCCCGTGTCTTGGTGCAGCTCTTGGGAACGCTGAAATAATAAATATCCGTCACGCTCAACTTGGACTGCTTGCCTGGGTCGAATACCCCTGCATCGCTGCAATTCTGAATCAGCGTCTTTAGCTTCTCCGGCCAGTCCGTCCCTGCCCAATCGGCGTCCACGTCAATGTAATAGTTCGTCTGGCCGATGGTGCTGGCCGTCTCCGGATACGTCCAGCGAAAGCGGTCGCTGTTCAGCTCACGGAGGAAGGTGTTCCACACCTGCTTTTTCTGCTTTGCAGTCAGCTCCTTCCCCGGTTCCCCGTGGAGGGACGCACCGCCCTTCTCATCCTCCAACTCCACCCGCACATTCTCTACCCGCTGAGGGGTGTAGAAGTCCAGCATAGTAAACGCCTGGATTTCATCCAGGTGTACTACATCCGCCATGGCACGCAGCAGCTCCGGCGTGCTGTGCGGCTCGGTGGTGTAGTCATTCAGGTCGCCCAAGTCCTGATCGCGGCCGGGGAGGATGTAGTTGCGCTCCAGCTCCTCCCCATTCTTCAGGGTATAGGTCAGCAGGCAGTGGTAGTCCCCTTCCTCCCTCACAGGCAGATAGGGCGCCTGGTACTGGCTGAGGATGGTCTGGTGCAGCGCCTGCACGGTCTGGATGCTTTTCGCCTTTTGGAGCTTCGGCTCCACAGAGAAGGAGGTCACGTCGTCTTTATACATCACATCCTCGTCCTCCGGCAGCACGGTATCCACGGTCAGGCTTCTGGTGCGGCTATAGAGATACGTCTCTTTGGAGTCATCAAAGTGGTAGCCGGGCAGATCGACCCGAATGTAGTCCACGTCCCCCTCCGCCGGAATACGATTGACATAACCCAGGCCGCCGGTGGCCAAGCCCACGAAGAACACAGCCATGGCCACAGCCAGTGCAGCGTAATAGAGCAGGCTGCGGGGCAGCTCCCGAACCTCTCGCACCCAGACCACCTGCGTGATCACATGAGCCAGCCCCGAGGCCAGGACAGCAGTGAGGTAAAAGACCACGTTGCTGCCGCTGAGGTTGCCAAAGAACAGGGCGCAGCCCAGTCCCACGGCGCCGGAGATGATAAAGCGGATGACGATGCGCAGGCCAGGGTAGGAGAAGTTGTTCTCCGCCGCCTCACTCTTGCGCTTCCGGTAGGCCAGGATGCAGCCGGCCAGGAGGACGGCAGTGACCAGCACCCACCAGAGGATGAGCCAGACGGTCACGACATTGCCGCCCAAGGAGCCGCTGCTGTCATAGGTCGGGTCGCCAAACAGCGCCGCAGACAGGAACATCTCTCCGCCCACCGAATAGGGCACGAACAGCGCCAGATAGGGAGTCAGGGCGGTGAGCACCGCTCCGGAGGCCACCAGCTGAGAACCGGGCAGGCTCCCCCGAATGATGGCGGCGCCGCAGGTGACCAGCAGGGGCCAGCCCACAGTGAGCAGGATTCCGGCGATGACCGCTCCGCTGACCGTGCCGCAGGCCACCAGCAAAAAGACGGTGCCGCAGAGAGAGGCTGCCAGGAGCAGGAGCAGATAGCCCAACTGCCCCAAAAGCCAGCAGATGCTGTACTCCGCCCCCATCGCCATATCCACCGCGCCGCAAAGGAGCAGGTTCAGGACGGCAACGCCGCCCAGCACAGTGCCAATGGCCGCCATATTCCCCAGCAGCAGGGGCGTGCGGCGGATGGGCAGAGCGTGGAACAGATCCACGCTGCGCCGCTTGTGCATATACTGGAAGGTTTGGATGGCGCTGACGACCAAAAACACCAGCAGCAGCGGAATCAGGATGGTGGCCATCCCTGTCATCAGGTTCGCCTGGATGGTTCCGGCGAACTGCTTGAGCAGGTAGGCGTGGCTTACGTTTTCCCCCAGCTCCGAAGGGTTGTCAAAATAATCGTGATAGCTCCGGACGCTCTCACACAGGTGTACCACGGAGAAGCAGAGGAAGGTCAGCCCCAAGCAGAGGATCGAGATCAAGCGGTTCCGTTTCAACTGCCAGCGGTAGATCTGCCGGAACTGGGCAAGGGCACTGCCCTTACGAGAGGATTCTGTCAAGGTCATAGCCTGCCGCCTCCATTTCACTGATAAATACTTCTTCCAGAGACAGGGGGAGCGTCTCATAGAAGATGGTGTTGCGATGCTGCATCACACGGTCGATCTCCTCCTGGCTCCCCCGTGCCACAAAGCGCACCATGCTGCCCTGGATCTCCAGCTTGATGATATCCAGGGTGTCTCGCAGCTCCTCCAGCGCCTCGCTGTCCAGCGCAGGCCGGTACACCGCCTGCACCTTGTGGATGCCCAGCTTCAATTCGTCCAGCTCCTGCTCAAAGACCACGCCGCCCTTGTGGATGAGTCCCACATGGTCGCAAAAATCCTCCAGCTCCCGCAGGTTGTGGCTGGCGATGACCACCGTCATCTGCCGCTCCGCTGCCCGCTCGGAGATGACCCGTTTCAAAAGCTGCCGCATGACCGGATCCAGGCCATCAAAGACCTCGTCCATGAGCAGGTACTCCGGCATGGTGGCCAGGGCGCAGGTCAGCGCCGCCTGACGCTGCATCCCCTTGGACATATTGTGGATCTTGATCTTGGGATCCAGAGGGAAGATCTTTTGCAGGCGGGCGTACTCCTCCTCGCTCCAGTTGGGGTAGATGTGCCGAAAGAAGTCCGCCATATCCTTCAGGGCAAATTGGTTCATGAAATAGGGATAGTCCGAGACAAAGAACACCTTGCCCTTCGCCTCCGGATTTTCATAGGGCGCTTCCCCGTCCAGGAGCACTTGGCCGCCGTCCGGCGCGTAAACACCGCAGATGCTGCGCAGGAGGGTGGATTTGCCTGCCCCATTGCTGCCCACCAGGCCGAAGATGCTCCCCGGTTCCACCTGGAAGGAGACAGCGTCCACGGCCGTGACGGAGCCGAATTTTTTGGTAAATTCCTTCAATTCAATCATAGGCATTTCGTCCCCCTTTCCTGCAAATACGCTTCCCCTTCCTGCCGGATCTCCGCTGGGGTCATGCCGGCGTCCAGCGCCGCCTGGATGCCCGCTCGGAGCGCCTGCCGGCTGCGGTTCTTTTGCAGCTGCTTTGCCCGATCCCCTACACAGAGGAAGCTGCCCTTGCCGGGCACCGTTTCGATGACGCCGCTGTGTTCCAGCATCCGATAAGCCTTCTGCACCGTGTTGGGGTTGATGGCCAATTCCTCCGCCAGCATCCGCACGGAGGGCAGGCGGCTGCCTGGCTCTAACACGCCGCAGGCCGCCATCCGCTCAATGGACTGGCACAGCTGGTCATAGAGCGGCTTCCGGCTTCTATAATCCAGTGTAAACATGCAGTCACCTCACTTTGCGCCCTCCACACCCTAACGCCAAAGGCAGATGCGTTCCGTGTGCGTGGGCGGTTGATTGTATGAACTGTATTATCCCATTTCATACAGTTGCTCTTAGGATACCTTTTTCTCCTCCGAATGTCAACGGCTTCCTGGTTACAAATCGGTTACACACACCGCATCTGGATGCGCTTTGGATGGTTCCGCACCCGAACCATACGGGTACACTTTTCCGCATTTTCACAGCTTTTTCCACGATTTCGCTTGTTTTTCTTCCGTTTCGGTGGTTTTCTGAACTTTTCTTATGGATTGCGTTGACATCTTTCGTTACTTCTTGTATACTGTTTTGTAACTGTTATGGAAACACGTCCGTTATTTTCCCCCGGCTCCCCCTTATGGCGCCCCCGACAGTAGAGAAAGGAACGACCCTCATTATGCATCCTATCAAACGAACCCTCGCCCTTATGCTGACCCTTTCCCTCTCCGTCAGCTGCCTGCCCGGCGCTGCGCTGGCAGTGGAGGAACCGGCTTCCTCTGCGTCCTCGGCCAGCACGCCGGTGGTAGTGGATATGCCTGCCGCGGAGGACTCCTCCGCGCCTGCTGACACCACAGAGGACTCGGCTGAGACCGACTCCCTCCCGGAACAGACGCCGGTCGCGGGCAACACGCCCACCACCGACAAGGAGGTGCAGGAGGCGCTGAACACCTTCGACCCCACCATTGATGACCCCCAATATCGGAAGGAGTACAGCCGATACCAGCAGTCCAAGGAGGAGGGCGACATTGCCCTGGCCGCCATGGACAGCGGCCGGAGCTTTATGTCCGCCTCCAACCCCTACACTGGGAAAAAGTATACCCATACCCATGCCAAGACCAAGTATATCTGCTACGGCATTGATGTATCCCAGTGGCAGGGCACCATCAACTGGAAAAAGGTGAAGGCAGACGGCATCTCCTTCGTGTTCATCCGGTGCAGCTACACCTCCCTCAGCTCCTTCAATCTGCACACCGACCCCAAGTTCAAGGCCAACGTAGAGGCCGCCGCTGCCGCCGGGCTGAAGGTGGGCGTCTACCACTACTCCGGCGCCACCTCCGCCACCGAGGCGAAGAAGGAAGCCAACTATGTGGTGAATCTGCTCAAGCCCTACAAGAGCAAGATTACCCTGCCGGTCATGTTTGACTATGAACCGGGAACCCGGGTGACGGCCAATTATAAAAAGACCTCCAAGACCACCCGCACCAAGTACGCCACCACCTTCTGCAACGCCGCCAAGGCGGCGGGCTACACCAGCGGCGTCTATTGCAGCACCAGCTGGTTCCCCACCTATTTCAACGTCTCCTCCCTCAGCGGCTACTCCAACTGGGACGCCCAGTGGGCCTCTAAGAACACCTACACCGGCGCTTACGACTTCTGGCAGTACAGTGATTCCGGAAAGATCAGCGGCATCAGCGGCAGTGTAGACTGCAACTTCTGGTACACCAACACCAAGATCTCCGGCAGCACCACCACAGGCGGTTCCACCGGCACGGTTCCCGACTCCAATCCCACACCGGAAACCGCCTCTACGGCACTGACCGCCCCCCATGTGACCAATGCCGCAGTGAATTACCGCATGGCGGCTGGCACCAGCGGGACGTTGGCAGGGACGCTGGCCAAGGGGACGGTCATCGACCTGGTCTATGGCTACCACAAGACGGTGAACGGCGCCAAGTGGTACAAGTTCAACTACAACGGCCACGCCTATTACATTCACGAGGACTATGTCGATCGGGAGGTCTTGCAGCACCATACTGCCACCAAGGCCCTTAGCTATCACACTTCTGCCTCCGCTTCCGCTGCCGTCAAGGGCTCCTTCGCCAGCGGGGACAGCGTACAGGTGGTGCAGGGCGGCTCTCAGACCGCCAACGGCACCCAGTGGCACAAGGTGAAGGTGGGCCGCAGCTACTATTACGCTGCGGCAGAACATCTGACGCCGGCGGAGACTTTTGTGGACTCTGTCGCCAAGAAAAACGTGAATGTGCGCACCAAAGCGGGAACCTCCCAGACCAAAGCAGCTTATCTTTATGCTGGCACTCCGGTGACCGTGGTCAACGGCAAGTCTGTCGCCGTCAGCGGAGAGCGTTGGGAGCAGGTGAAGATCGGCTCCAAGTATTATTACATCCTGGGCAGCTATCTCACCAAGGCATCCAGCTCCAAGGCGCTGACCGCTGCCAACACCACGGTGGTGCTGAAATACACCTCCACCCCCTACACCGGCAAGGCACTGAAACCGGCTGTGACCGTGACCTACAACGGCGCCACGCTGGTCAAGGGCACCGACTACACCGTGTCCTACTCCGGCAACAAGGAACCGGGCACCGCTACGGTGAAGATCACCGGCCAGGGCAGCTACAGCGGTTCCCTGTCCAAGACCTTCCAGATCACCGCCCTCACCGCCTCCTATGTGACCACCGCCAAGATCAACTACCGCTCCGGCGCCGGCACCAAGTACGCTTCCAAGGGCAAAGTAGCCAAGGGCAAGCCGGTGGAAGTGGTCTATGGCTGGTATCAGACCGTCAGCGGGCAGAAGTGGTACAAGGTCAAGATCGGCGGCAAGTACTACTACATGATGGGCAAATATCTGACCCAGGAGACGCGGGTGAAGTACACCACCACCGTCAAGGCCACCTATCGTTCCGGCGCTGGCACCAAGTACGCCGTCAAGGGCACCCTGGCCAAGGGCAGTGCGGTGCAGATCGTCAAGGGCTGGAGCAAGAAGGCCAACGGGTACACCTGGTACAAGCTGCGCATCAAGAACAGCTACTACTACATCGCCTCCTCCAACCTGAAAAAGGCGGAGAAGGTGAGGATGTACAACACCAAATCCAAGGTCAACCTCCGTTCTGGCGCAGGCACCAACCATGCCATCGTTGCCACGCTGGCGGCTAAGACGCCGGTGGCCGTGGTCAGCGGTGGACAGAAAACGGTGGGAGATGAGACGTGGGAGATGGTGAAGATCAACACCGACTACTACTATATTTTAGGGTCTTATTTGCAGAAATAACGGAGATCCCCCCACTTTTTTCCGCCCTTCCCAAGATGGGAAGGGCGGTTTTCTTTCGCTTTGATAAACTTTTAAGGTTTTATTAAGATTTTATTACGATTTGAAAAAACCTTTTTGATTGCTTTTCCCCCTGAAATTGTGTATAATAGGGAAATACACAGGGAAGGTTTCTGCTTTCTCTCACAAATTTCCATGATATAGGTGGTACACACGATGTTCTTCGACACCCATGCCCATTATGATGCCAGCTGGTTCGACAGCGATCGGGACGCACTCCTGTCCGCTCTGCCCCAATTCGGCATCGGTCTGATCGTCAATCCCGGCTGTGACCTGCCCTCCTCTCAGATGGCGGTGGAGCTGGCGCAGCGGTATGACCACGTCTACGCCGCAGTGGGCTTCCACCCCTCCGATCTGGAACACTTCTCCGCCGACTCCATCCACCAGCTGCGCGTGCTGGCACAGGAGCCTAAGGTGGTGGCCATCGGGGAGATCGGGCTGGACTACTACTGGGAGAAGGATCCGGCGGCGCACCAGGTGCAGAAGCAGGCGCTGCGGCTGCAAATGGCGCTGGCACAGGAGCTGGATCTGCCGGTGATCTTCCATGACCGAGAGGCACACGGGGACAGTCTGGCCATCGTGCGGGAATTTCCCCAGGTGCGAGGGGTGTTCCACTGCTATTCCGGCAGTCTGGAGGACGCCAAAACCCTCATCCGCTTGGGCTGGAACCTGTCCTTTACCGGTTCCGTCACCTATAAAAACGCCAAAAAACTGCCCGAGGTAGCCGCTTGGGTTCCAGAGGATCGGTTTATGATCGAGACCGATTCCCCCTACCTCCTCCCTTACCCACGGGTCAAGGGGGAGAAGCGGAACGACTCCAGCAAGCTGCCCCGTATCGCCGCCAAGATCGCCGCCCTGCGGGGGCTGACTGAGGCGGAGGTAGAGCACCTCACCACGGAAAATGGCAAAGCCTTTTTCCGCCTGCCCTGAGGTGTGCTCCGGCACCGTGACCGATCCACCCTATGACACGCAAGTACCCACGCACACAACAACAGGAGGCCCCCATACATGAACTTGAAAAAGAAACTGACTTCTGCGCTCTCCCTGGTGCTGGTTCTGTCCATGCTGCTCAGCAGTGCGGCCATGGCCACTGACCTGGCAGATGCGGAAGCAGGTTCCGCCAGCAGTTCCTCCAGTGAACCGGTCGAGCCGACAGAACCTGTCGCCAACGATCCGGACGCATCCACCGAGGAACCGACGGAGCCTACCGAACCCACCGAGCCGACTACTCCGGAAGAACCCACTGTCGAACCCGCTGCGGATCCCGAGCCTGCGGTGATGACCGCCGCCAAGGGCTGGGCTGTGGGCGACAACGGAGAGTGGACGTACACCTACACCGGCCTGGACGGCAATGACGTGCTGGCCGGCGACCCCAAGACCTATCCCTCCGGCAAGGTTCAGGTGCTCTATGTGCCCGAACAGGCGTGCGCAGTCGGTGATACCACCGTCACCCGTACCGCTGGCTTCTACGCTTTCTCCAACGGCGTTTGGCTGAAGGACTACACGACCATCACCGATGGCAAGGACAATCCCGTTCTGTTCAAGAGTGTGACGGAAGTGGAAATCAGACAGGACGGCAACGCCTATCAGCTGGAGAACGCCAAGTACACCGGCGAACGCCTGATGTCCTTCCAGGTCACCGATGGCGAGAGCAAAGGTGAACTGTTCACCGGCCGCTGGAAGAACCCCAACAAGTACAACGTGCAGTATCGCTACAAAGACGGTGTGGTCTATACCGGCTACGGTCTGGGCACCGAAAAGACCCCCAACCTGTATTATTACTACAAGGGTCTGTATCAGAAGGTCACCGTCACCGTGAAGAAAAAGACCGTGGTGGTCTATGACGGCAAGAAGTCCCTGAGCAAGATCAAGTCCAACAACGGCTATCATCTGTTCGAGGGCAAGCTGTACTACGCTTCTGCCACTACCCTGAGCAAGAAAAAGACCTCCCCCTATGCCAGCCCCTTCACTGGCCGCTGGATCAACGAGGAGGACGGTGTCAAGCGCCGCTATGAAAAGGGCGTCCCCTACAACGGCTTTGGCCTGGGCACGGAAAAGACCCCCAATCTGTATTACTATGTAGACGGTCTGTATCAGAAGACCAAGGACAAACACGGCAAGGTCATCTACAACGGCCACAAGTCCAAGGAGGAGCTGGAAGCCTTCCTGGGCGACGGCAAGGTTTGGAACAAGAAGCTGTATGTGTCCACCGAGGCCACCCTGGTGGGCACCAAGACCCAGCCCTACGCCACCCCCCTGACCGGCTACCGCATGGTCAGCGGCAAGATGTACAAATACACCAAGGGCACCGGCGTCCTGTTCACCGGCGTCTACAACGGCACGGAATCCAGCCTGAAGAAGTACAAGGGGTACTATTTCTCCAAGGGTGAAGAAGTGAAGCCTGAGGATGGTTGGAAGACCGTTGGCGGCAAGCGTTATTACAACAGGAACGGCAAGCCGCTGGTGGGCTGGCATTATGTGAAGTGCAACGGCAGTACCTACTATTACTACTTCGACCAGAACGGTGCGCAGGTCAAGGATTTGTTCGCCCACTTCGGCAAGAGCTACCTGAAGAAGAAGATGGTGGTCAACGTCAACCGTCCCAACCACACGGTGGATATGCTGCTCTACAACTCCAAGACCAAGAAGTATGACATCCCCGCCAAGAGCTTCGTCACCACCACCCCTGAGGCGAATGCGCACTTCCAAACTGGCAGCTACAAGCTGACCTATCGCCGCCGTTGGTGGTCCTTCACCAATCCGGATTCCAAAAAGACCAGCTACTATCAGTACGCCACCCGTGTCCAGGGTACCTATGGCGCGCTCATCCATTCCTCCCGCTACACTGCCAAGAGCGTGAAGGCGCTGGCATGGAAGACCTACAACAACCTGGGCGCCAACCGCTCCTACTACTGCATCCGCGTGCAGTGCGGCAACGCCAAGCTGATCTATGACTGCGTTGGCGCACAGGGCTCCGGCAAGGTGCTGTGCAAGTTCTCCAACAGCAAGACCAAGGGCCCCAACGGCAAGGTCACCATAGCCAACAGCGGCGGCAAGGTGAAGGCCGGCACTAAGATGGATCCCACCGACCCTGCTGCAAAAAAGAAGTAATCCACCCCAAGGAAACGCCTGGTCATGCAGCGTTTTCCTAAAACGACACCCCCACGGGCACGGAACCTGTGGGGGTGTTTTGCGTGAATGGTTTCCGTTCACTTGATGACGTCTGCAAACTGTCCGCCCACCAGGTCGCAGAGGGCTTGGGGGGACAGGATGACCTGCTCGCCGATCTTCCCAGCGGAGACGGCGATGACATCGTACTGGGTGGCGCTTTCGTGGAAGGTGGTGAAAAAGGGCTTCTTCATGCCCACGGGAGAACAGCCGCCCCGAACGTAGCCGGTGAGAGGGAGCAGTTCGGCCACATGGAGCATGGCAACGTTCTTCTCGCCCACTGCTTTGGCGGCCTTTTTCAAGTCCAATTCCGCCGCCACCGGAATGTCGAATACATAGTATTCCCCGCTGGCGCCTCGGGTCACCAGGGTCTTGAACACGCTCCCCGGCTCCTGCCCCAGGCTCTTGGCCACGGTCATGCCGTCTACGGCCACCCCCTCCTCGTGGGGGTATTCTTTGGCGGTGTATGGAATCTTTTTCTGGTCTAGGATGCGCATGACATTGGTCTTTTTCTGCTTTTTTCCCACAGAAATCTCCTCCCTCGTTTTTGGGCTTTTTCCCATTATAGCAGACCAAAACCCCTGGCACAAGCAGTCACTTTTTATGTTCCTTCCATTGTAATTATGGGAGGAATTTGATATAATTTAAGTCAATCTTATTTTACATCTTTTCTGATTGGATGGGCGTCAACCGCTGGGGGATTGACGTCATTGAGGAAGCGACAAACATGAAATTTAAGAACTGGACTTTGACCCCCTGTAACCCAAACGCCGCTGCGGAACTGGAATCCGCCGGCATCCCGCCCCTCTCCGCCCTCGTCCTGGCCGCCCGCGGCTTTGACCAGGGAGCGCAGGCCAAGGAATTTTTGAGCTGCGCCGTCTCCCGTCTCCATGACCCCATGACCATGAAGGGGATGCCGGAGGCGGTGGAGCGGATCCAACGCGCTTTGACCGCAGGAGAAACCATCTGCGTCTATGGCGACTATGATGTGGATGGCATCACCGCCACCTGTCTGCTCACTGACTACCTGCGCAGCCAAGGCGGCAGCGTCATCCCCTATGTGCCCGACCGCATCCGAGAGGGGTACTCCTTGAATCCGGAGACCATCGACTCCCTGGCGCAGCGTGGCGTGACCCTTATCATCACCGTGGACTGCGGCATCACCAACCTGGACGAAGTGACCCATGCCAGTGCGCTGGGTCTGGACGTGGTCATCACCGACCACCACGAGTGCAAGGAAATTTTGCCTGACGCCTGCGCCATCGTCAACCCCCACCAGCCCGACTGTTCCTACCCCTTCCAGGAGCTGGCCGGAGTGGGCGTGGCGCTGAAACTGGTGCTGGCGCTGGACGGAGCGGAACGACAGGATGCGCTGCTGCTGGAATATGCGGATCTGGCTGCCATCGGCACGGTGGCGGACGTGATGCAGCTCACCGGCGAGAACCGCTCCATTGTGACCCTGGGGCTGAATCTCATCCCCACCACCCGACGGGTAGGGCTGACCATGCTGCTGAAGGAATCCCGTGTCAATGAAAAACCCATCACCGCCTCCTTTATCAGCTTTTCCCTGGCGCCCCGCATCAATGCGGCCGGCCGGATGGGCTGTCCCTTTTTGGCGGTGGATTTATTGCTCACCGATGATCCGCTGCTGGCGGCGGAGCTGGCGCAGAAGCTGTGCCAGCTGAACCGAGAGCGGCAGCTGGTGGAGCAGGACATCTTCAGCCAATGCACCACCCTGCTGGATCAGCGCCCCGCCCTGCGGGGCAGCGCCATCGTCTTGGCCGGTGAGAACTGGCATCAAGGCGTGGTGGGCATCGTGGCCTCTCGTCTGGCAGAGCGGTATGGGGTGCCCACGTTTATGATCTGCCTGGAGGGCGACCGTGGGAAAGGCTCCTGCCGCAGCAGCGGCGGGTTCCCATTGTTCTCCGCCCTGGAACAGTGCAGCGACCTGCTGGAGGGCTTTGGCGGCCACGCCCAGGCGGCTGGCTTCACCATCACTGCCCAACAGATCCCCGCCTTCCGGCGCAAAATGTGCCAGCTGGCGGACGCTTATGCGCCTTTGAAGGAGAGCGGCGGCGATCTGGCGCTGGACGCAGTGCTGCCCAATCAGCTGCTGACCCTGGAGAATGTGGCGGCGCTGGAAGCCTTAGAGCCCTTTGGCGCCGGCAATCCCCGCCCCACTTTTTTGGTCGAGCACGCCACCCTATTGAGCTACTCCTGTGTGGGCGGCGGACGACATACCCGAATGCAGGTGGACTGCGATGGGCTGATTTTGGACGCCATCTTTTTCTCCACCACCCCCCGCGCCGCCGGACTGCGTAGCGGAATGCGGCTGGACTTGGCCTGCTATCCCCAGGTGAACCAATTCCGCGGCTGCCGCACGGTGCAGCTGCTCATCACCGACATCCGGCGCGCCCTGTCGCCGGCCATGGTGGACTTGCGCATCTACCAGCGCTTCCGAGCAGGGGAAATGCTGAGCAATCAGGAGCTGCGGCGGCTGCTGCCCCAGCGGCAGGATTTTGTAGCCACCTGGCGCTATCTGGCGCACTACGCTGGGAAGGGGACGCTGACCGAACAGCCCCTGGCTCTGTCCAATCGCATTGCCCGCACCTTTGGCCTGCCCTGCGGCTGTTCTCGGACGCTGATCTGTCTGGACGTATTGCAGGAGCGGGGTCTGATCGACCTGGCCGCCGAGCCGGAGGTGCTGCGCATCACCCTGCGCCAGGTGGAGCAGAAAGTGGATCTGGATGACTCCTCCATTTTGCGGCAGCTGCGTCAGCTGTTGCAGGACTCTTAACACGATCTGCTCACACTTTACCGGAGTCCATTCCGGTCTATCACGCAAAAAGGAGGCGTTTTTATGGACCCTATGCTGCACTACTACAATGAACTGGAACGGCACGTGCTGTCCTATAATCCAGCTTTGGACAAAGCGCTTCTGTATAAGGCATACTGCTACGCCGCCAAAGCCCATGAAGGGCAGACCCGCAAGGACGGTTCCCCTTACATCACCCATCCTCTGGCGGTGGCCAATATTGTAGCTGACCTGAAGCTGGACACGGATTCGCTCTGTGCCGCTCTGCTCCATGACTGCATTGAGGACACCAAGAGCACCCACGAGGACATCAGCCGAGAATTCTCCCCTATCATTGCCGATCTGGTGGAAGGGGTCACCAAGCTGACGCGGATCAACTATGTGTCCATGGAGGAGAAGCAGATGGAAAATCTGCGCAAAATGCTCATGGCCATGAGCAAGGATATCCGCGTCATCCTAGTCAAGCTCTGCGACCGGCTGCACAATATGCGCACCATGCAGTACCAGACCCCCGCTAAACAGCGAGAGAAATCCAGAGAGACACTGGAGATCTACGCCCCCATCGCCCACCGGCTGGGGATGCAGCGCATCAAGTGGGAGCTGGAAGATCTCTCTCTCAAGTATCTTGACCCCATCGGCTATCAAGAGATCGAGGATGCCCTGGCCAAGCAGGAGCAGCGCAACAAGGAGTTCATGGTAGCTACCAAGGTGCGCATCCAACACCGGATGGAGGATGAGGGCATCCACTGCACCATCACCAGCCGCATCAAGCACATTTATTCCATCTATCGCAAGATGTTTGCCCAGCAAAAGACATTGGGGGAGATCTTTGACCTGTGCGCCTTCCGCGTCATCGTGGATGATATTCCCGATTGCTATAATGTGCTGGGACTGATCCATGATATGTATAACCCAGTTCCCGGCCGGTTCAAGGACTACATCTCCACCCCCAAGCCCAACCTGTACCAGTCCCTTCATACCACCGTCATCGGCACCGCCGGTATCCCCTTTGAGGTGCAAATCCGCACCTGGGAAATGCATGAAACGGCAGAATATGGCGTAGCCGCCCACTGGAAATACAAGGAGGGGCTGGCCAACTCTCAAGTCAGCGGAGAGAACACCTTTGAATGGGTGCGCCGTCTGCTGGAGAGCCAGGAGGATACGGATGCGGAGGAATTTGTCGGTTCCCTGAAGGTGGATCTGTTCTCCGACCAGGTTTTTGTGTTTACCCCCCAGGGGGAGGTGAAGGGGCTGCCCGCCGGCTCCACCCCCATCGACTTCGCCTACTCCATCCACTCTGCCGTGGGCAACCATATGACGGGCGCCAAGATCAACGGACGCATCGTGCCCTTTGAAACGAAGCTCTCCAACGGCGACATTGTGGAGATCCTCACCTCCAAATCCGCCAAAGGCCCCAGCCGAGACTGGATGAAGCTGTGCAAGAGCAACGAAGCTCGGAACAAGATTCGCCAGTGGTTTAAGAAGGAACGGCGGGCAGACAACATCATCCACGGCCGCTCCGCCTTTGAGAGCGAACTGAAGCGGGCAGGCTTCTCCATGACCATGATCTCCAGCGAGGAGAATCTGCCTCGGCTGCTGAAGAAGCTGCAATACAGCACGTTGGAGGATCTCTATGCCGCCATTGGCTACGGCGGGATGACCGCTTTGAAGGCAGTCAACCGCATCCGCAACGAGATTTTGCAGATCAACAAGGAGCGGAAGGAGCAGAACACCGTGCAGGAGCTGGTTTCTGCCGATGACCAGACCCAGACCATGCACATCAGAACCTCCCTCCCGCCTGACCCGCCTCCTGCCAAAAAACGTTACTCCAAGAATGGCATCATTGTGGACGGTCTGGACAACTGCCTGGTGAAATTTGCCAAGTGCTGCACCCCCGTCCCCGGGGATCCGGTGGTGGGCTTCATCACCCGTGGCTACGGCGTCTCCGTCCACCGGCAGGACTGCCCCAATGCTTCTCCGGAGAAACAGGCGGCGGAGAAGGGCCGCTGGGTTCCGGTGTCCTGGAGCACAGGGGATCTGGACGCCTATCAGACCACCTTGGAGTTGTCCGCCAAGGATCGCAGCAATCTGTTTCTGGATGTGGCGGCCACCTTGTCAGCGGCTAAAATCCGAGTGGACTCCATCACCGCCAAGGGCACACCGGACGGGTTTGCCATCGTCACCGTCCTCATCAGCGTCCGAAATCGCGAGGAGCTGGATATGGTCACGAAAAAGCTCTCCTCCATTCGGGACGTGCTGGGCGTCCGGCGCGCCAAGGGGTGACCCCCTGTCCCTCCCGCAAGCAAGTTTTGATACGAGAGGATTCCGAATCATGAACAACACGAAATTTTCCACCTTCCGGCAGTTTTTGGCCAGCTTCCTCTTTCTGACCGCAGGGGCTGTGTTAGCGGCCTTTGCACTGGAAGAATTTTTGGTTCCTGCCACCATTTTGGACGGCGGCATCGTGGGCGTCAGCATGATCATCAGTCAGCTGACCCCCATCGCCCTGGGGGTGCTCACCTTTGTGCTCAACATCCCCTTCCTCATCATCGGCACCAAGAATATGGGGCTGCGCTTCCTGGTCAGCGCCGGCTACTCCATGGCGCTTTTCTCCGTCCTCCTCTCCGTCTTTGCCGGACTCAAGCCCGCCACCTCCGAACCGCTCCTGGCAGTGGTGTTCGGCGGGGTGCTGCTGGGGGCTGGCATAGGGCTGGTGCTCCGCGGGGGCGGCTGCCTAGACGGGACGGAGACGGTGGCGCTGCTCATCAGCCGCAAGACCAACTTCTCCGTCGGTCAGATCGTCTTTTCCATCAACATCATCATCTACGCCGCCGCCGGTCTGCTCTTTGGCTGGGATCGGGCGCTGTATTCTCTGCTGACCTATTTTATCACCTTCAAGGTCATTGACATGGTGGAAAACGGCATGGAGGAGGCCAAATCGGTCATGATCATCACCCAGGACGGCACCGCCATGGCGGACACTATCTTCCAGCAGCTGGGGCGCACCTGCACCATTTTGGAGGGCACCGGCCTCATCAGCGGCAACAAGGCGGTGCTCTACTGCGTCATCACCCGTTTAGAGCTGCCCGCCATGCGGCGCATCATCCACAACGCCGACCAGTCCGCTTTTGTGACGGTTTCCGATGTGAGCGAGATCATCGGCAACCACATCAAGCAGCTGCCGCCCCAAGCGGACGCCGACAACAAACCAACCTAACAAGAAAGGACGTGTCAGTTCATGCGTGCTGTTGTCACCCGTGTCTCCTCCGCCTCCGTCACCATTGACGGAACAGTAAGCGGTCAGATCGGTACCGGTTATCTGGTGCTGTTGGGCATTGGCCCAGAGGATACCTCCGCCCAAGTCACTCGGCTGGCGGATAAGATCTGCCACCTGCGGGTATTTTCCGATGAAAACGGGAAAATGAATTTGGATCTGGAGGCGGTGGGCGGCGCTCTGCTGGTCATCAGCCAGTTCACCCTTTACGCCGACCTGAAATCCCGCCGCCCTGGCTTCTCCAAGGCGGCCAAGCCCGATGTGGCCATTCCCCTGTACGAGGAATTTTTAGACGCCTGCCGCAGCCGCGGCTTCCAGGTGGAGCACGGCCAATTCGGAGCAGATATGCAGGTGGCGTCGGTAAATGACGGGCCAGTGACCCTGCTCTTTGACACGGACACCCTGTAGCTTCCCGCCTCCTATTTCGGCGGAACCGATACCAGTCAACAAGCAAAGAATGGAGGACCCAAACCCTATGTTTATCAAATCCTTTACCGTGGGCCCAGTGGCCACCAACTGTTATCTCGTGGCCGATGAGACGACCAAAAAAGGCGTAATCATTGATCCTGGCGACCAGGGAGAGCGCATCGCCCAATTCGCCAAGGAGAGCGGATACGACTTTGAAAAGATCCTGCTGACCCACGGCCATTGGGATCACACCAACGGCCTGGACGGGCTGGTGCCCAACTTGAATCGAAACATCCCCATCTACGTCCACGAGCTGGACTATCCCGGCCCCAACACCGGCTTTGGCAAGGCAGATCTGAGCGCTTTCAAGGATCAGATCCGCTTCTACAAGGACGGCGAGACGCTGGAGATGGGCGTGGAGACCATCATCGTCCTCCACACCCCCGGCCACACCCCTGGCAGCGTCACCCTGGCCATTGGCGACAACCTGTTCACTGGGGACACCCTGTTCTGCGGCAGCTGCGGCCGTACCGATTTCCCCGGCAGCAGCCCCAAGGATATGATGGTCTCCCTGTGCTGTCTGGCGGTCATTGAGGGCAACTACAACGTCTACCCCGGCCACGACCGCATCACAACCCTGGACTTTGAGCGCAAAAACAATCCCTTTATGCGCTACGCCATGGAGAAGTTCGGCCGGAAGTAACCTGCGCCGTTCATCGCCCGACAGTCGCTGTCCCCACGCCGGGTACAGCGGCTGTTTCTCTGATTTCATCCACAGGAGCATCACACCCATGAAACTCTATCTTTCCGGCCACGAATACCGTTACGCCGTGGAACAGAGCCTGCTCACCCTGTTCCCTGACCAGCGTCCGGAGTATCCGGACGTAGAACCCAGCGCTGACGAGGACGCCGCCTGGTCTGCGCTGCAAATGCCCCACCAGGGGGAGGAGAACATCCGCGCCTCCGCCTGCATCCAGTACCAGGGACGGACTGCTACCGCCTTTTCCTGGTGTCCGGTGACAGAGCTGACCGGCGGTCTGGTCAACGATCGGGTGCTGCAGCGGCTCATCAAGCAGTCCTTTTACAAGGCTGCGGTGCAGCTGACCGGAAATGGGCTGCCTTGGGGGATGCTCACCGGCATCCGGCCGGCGAAGCTGGCATCTCGGGCGCTGGAGGCTGGCATGAGTTCGGAGGAAGTGCATACCCTATTCTGGGACACTTATTTCGTCTCTCAGTCCCGCACGGAGCTGGCGCTGGACGCGGCTCAGGCGGGGTTGGCGGTGAAGCGGAGCCTGAAGCCGGATGAGATCTCCCTCTACATCGGCATTCCCTTCTGCCCCACCCGCTGCGCCTATTGCAGCTTTGTCTCCGCTGACGTGCAGAAGGCGCTGAAGCTGGTGGAGCCCTATCTGGATGGACTGTGTCAGGAGATGGCGGCCAGCGCCGCATACCTCCGGCAGGCGGGGCTTTTTATCCGCACCATCTACATCGGCGGCGGCACCCCCACCACCCTGACCGCCCCCCAGCTGGAACGGCTGTTGACCCAGGTGGAGCAGTGCTTTGACCTGTCCCGGCTCACCGAGTACACGGTGGAGGCCGGCCGGCCGGACACCATCACAGCGGATAAACTGGCGGTGCTGAAGGCGCACCACGTTGACCGAGTGTCGGTCAACCCTCAGTCCATGGAGGACACCGTGCTGGAAGCCATGGGGCGCAGCCATACGGCAGCGGACATTTTGGACGCCTACGCCATCGTCCGGCAATCGGGGATCCCCATGGTGAATATGGACTTGATCGCCGGACTGCCCAAGGACAGCCTGGAAGGGTTCCAGTACACCTTGGAACAGGTGCTGGCGCTGGCGCCGGAGAACATCACGGTACACACCCTGGCGCTGAAAAAGGGCTCTCGGCTGGCCATGGAGCGGCAGGGACTGCCCTCCGGCGCAGAGACAGCCGCTATGCTGGAATACGCCTGGAAGCGGCTGCGGGAGGCAGGGTACCTGCCCTACTACCTGTACCGGCAGAAGTATATGTCCGGCGCATTGGAGAACATCGGCTGGTGCAAGCCTGGGTGCGAGGGCGTCTACAACATCTGCATCATGGAGGAGCTGCACACCATCTTGGCTCTGGGCGGCGGCGGCTCCACCAAGCTCACCGATCCGGAGACGGGCAAGATCGTCCGCATCACCAATCCCAAATACCCCCACGTCTACCTGGAACGGGTGGAACAGGTATGCCAGAACAAGGCGGAGCTGGTGCCCTTCCACCTGGCTTTGCGGCAACGAGCACGGGGAACATCTTGACGGCGGAAAGAAGGTTGGACTATGTCATATCAACTCAGCGAGATCAACCGGATGGCAGCTTGCGCTCCGGAGACGTTTCTGGCGGAAGCGGACGCTGCCTTTCAGGAGAAAATCTGCGCGGCGGCGGATAAGATTGCCAATAACCTGCGGCAAAGCCCCATCGTGCTCCTCTCCGGCCCCTCTGGGTCGGGGAAAACCACATCAGCCCTAAAGCTCGACCAGGAGCTGACGCGGCGGGGCATCCGCACCCACACCATCTCCATGGACAACTACTTCCGCCCCATCTCTCCAGAGTACACTCCACGGACATCCGATGGGTTATATGACCTGGAGTCTCCACTGTGCATGGACATGGACTTGCTCAACGAGCACTTTGACGCCCTGAATCGGGGGGAGGAGATCTGCGTCCCCTATTACGACTTCGCCCGAAACCTGCGGGACACCAGCCGGTGCCAACCCATCCGGCTGCAAAAGGATGAGGTGGTGGTGTTTGAAGGCATCCACGCCCTCAATGACGATCTGGGCGGCGCGCATCCGGAGGCGTTTAAAATCTACCTGTCCGCCCGCTCCAACATGATGGACGGATCGGAGACGGTGTTCAAGGGCACTTGGATCCGCCTGACCCGTCGGAGCGTCCGAGACATGAACTTCCGAGGCAGCGATGTGACCACCACCTTCGCCCTGTGGGCCAACGTGCGGCGGGGGGAGAAGCTGTACATTTCCCCCTACAAGTACCGTGCCAATCTGATCCTGGACACCGCCCTCCCCTACGAGATCTGCGTCTTTGGCCAGTACGCTCCCATCCTGCGGCAAGCGCTCCCCAAGGAAAACGTGCGGCATCGGGAGATGGGGCGGATGATCGACGCCTTCTCGCAGTTCGTACCCATTGACCCATCGCTGGTGGCGCCGGACTCCCTGATTCGAGAATTTATCGGGAACAGCGGAGCATAAGGGCGCAAAAAATCACCTTGGAGGACTCCAAGGTGATTTTTTCATTCGGATCGATCAGAGCAGACCCTGAATCAGGATGACCAGGATGAGGATAGGCAGCACCCACTGGAAGTAGGGCTTGAGCCACCGCGGGAGCTTGGGGCCTCTCTCGCCCTTGTTGACTTCTGCCAGGTACTTGTCAAAGCCCCACCCCCACTTGCTCACGCAGAAGAGCAGGAATACCAGGGAGCCAATGGGCAGGAGCAGGTTGCTGACCAGGAAATCTTCGCTGTCCAGCACGTCACGTCCGCCGATGAAGGTCAGGTCGCTCCACAGGTTGTAGCCCAGGACGCAGGGCAGGCTGGCCACAGCCAGGAAGATGCCACTCAGGATGGCGGCCTTTTTGCGGCTCCAGCCGAAGGTGTCGATGCACACGGCCATGATGTTCTCAAACACCGCCAGAACGGTGGAGAAGCTGGCAAAGACCATGAACAGGAAGAACAGGGCGCCCCACAGCCGTCCGCCCGCCATATTGACAAACACGTTGGGCAGGGTGTCGAAGATCAGGGAGGGACCCTGGTTGGGCTGTACGTTGAAGGAGAAGCAGGCGGGGAAGATGATCATGCCGGACATGAGCGCCACAAAGGTATCCAGTGCGCAGATGCGGACGGATTCGCCGGCCAGACGGTGTTCATCGCCCATGTAGCTGCCAAATATCTCCATAGCAGCGATGCCCAGGCTCAAGGTGAAAAACGCCTGATTCATGGCGGCGGTGATGACATTGCCCAGGCCGTTCTCTTTGATGCTGTCCACGGAGGGCAGCAGGTAGAACTTCATGCCCTCGGCGGCGCCGGACAGGGTGAGACTGTGGATGGCCAGCACAAGGATAAGTACCAGCAGCGCCAGCATCATGCCCTTGGTAATGCGTTCCAAACCGTTTTGCAGGCCAAAGCTGCACACCACAAAGCCGGCCAGCACCACAATTTCCGTCCAGATGGCCATTTCCCCAGGGGAGGACAGGAGGTTGCCAAAGACGGCGCTGACCGCCTCTGTGGCCATGCCCTGGGAGAAGGTGCCAGTGAGGAACTTGAAAAAGTAGCTCACCATCCAGCCGGTGACCGTGGTGTAGTACATCATCAGCAGGCAGCAGCCCAGCAAGCAGAACCAGCCGTGGATATGCCACTTCTGACCGGGCTTTTCCAGTGCCTTATAGCCCAGGACGGCGCTGCGCCGGCTGGCGCGGCCCACGGCCAGCTCCATGGTCAGCACGGGGACGCCCATGATGAGCAGGCAGATCAGGTAGAACAGAACAAAGTAGCCGCCGCCGTACTGACCGGCAATGTATGGGAAGCGCCAGACGTTGCCGATCCCGATGGCGCAGCCTGCACTGACCAGCAGGAAGCCCAGGCGGGAGCGGAAGTTTTCTCGTTTCATGGTTTTCTCTCCTCTTTCTCACAAGATGTTCTTATTTTACCGCGGATAGATTGGCTTTACAAGGGGAATTTAGGCATGATAGAATAAGGGGAAGTTATCATGTGCTTGCTCTTTGCTGTTTTGCTCCCGAACAAAAGCGCCCCCGTCCCCTTGTCCATCCTCATGTTTTACCACTTCAGGAGATCCCAATGAACCAGAACCAGTTAAAATATTTCGTCGCCGCCGCCGAGACCCGCAGCTTCACCAAGGCGGCGGAGCAATTTTACATCTCCCAGACCGCCATCACCCAACAGATCCGCCAGCTGGAATCCTCTCTGGGCTGTATCCTCTTTGATCGGAGCACCCGACCGGTGACGCTGACGCCGGCGGGAAAAATGTTCCTGCTGGAGGCAAAGGCCATCTTGGAGCGGATGAGCCAGGCCGCTCGGCGGGTGCATGACGCTTCGGTGGGGCTCAGCGGCAGCCTGCGGGTGGGGTATCTGCGGGGATATGAACGGAGCGATCTGTCAGTGCTCATGCAGCGGTTCCATCAGCGGAACAGCAATGTGCTTATCACCTTCTACCGCTGCTCCACCGATGTGCTGGCGGCTGGGCTGCTCCATCATGTGTACGACATCATCTTCACCTGGGACAGCACCAACCTAAAGCAGCAGGAGGGCATTGACTTCTTGATCGTACAAAAAGCCAAGCTGGTGGTGGCGCTCTACGCTGGACACCCCTTTGCCCAGCGGCGGCAGCTGCGGCGGGAGGAGTTGCGGGGGGAGAACATTTTATATATGTCTCCCTCGGACGCCGACGACTCCTACGGCGACGCCTTTTTCATGCAGCTGTACAAGTCCGCCGGATATAAGCCCAACATTTTGTTCCGCTCCTCGGACACAGAGAGCATCCTGATGATGGTGGCGGCAGAGGAGGGCATCTCCATTCTGCCGGACTACTGCACGGACAAGCTCTACCATGCGGACAACCTGGTGTTTGTGCCGCTGGTGGGGGAAGGTGAGGAGGAGGAGATCATCGCCGCCTGGCTAAAGGACAACCAGAACCCGGCGCTGGAACATTTTCTCACCGACCTGCGGGACTGCCCCGACCTGGCACAGCTGTCCCAACGATGACAAAGCACCCAGCCAATGGCTGGGTGCTCTTTTGCGCTATTTATCCTTCCGTCAGCTCCCGCTGGCGTTTTTTGGTGAGCTTGCTGAAGATCAGCTGATAGGAGCGGTCGCAGAACTGTTCCAGCTGCTCTTGGGACAGATGCCCATCCAGGAAGATGGTGTTCCAGTGGGTCTTGTTCATGTAGAACCCAGGCAGGATGTCCTCCGGGTACTCCGCCCGCAGGGCGACGGCCAACTCCGGCTCGCATTTCACCGTGAGCAGGGGGCGGCAATCGTAGTCCTTGTGCTCCGAGTCGGGCTGGCAGAGGGCGGCGAACAGCTTGCCGTCCAACAGGTAGCGGTGCCATTGCCACTCCTCCTTCCAATCGTAGGTCACACCGGAGTGGGCGCGGAGAAATGTATCTAACCAGGCGTATCGTTTCAGCATAAGAGACTCCTCTCTCCTCAAAAGTTGGGGTGGTAATTGATACAGAGGAACACGGCCTGTTCCGGCTGCCGGTTGTGGTAGGTGTGGGGCACGGACGAGGCAAAGCCCAGGGAGTCTCCCGGGTGCAGGGTGTAGGATGCTGCCTCAGTCTCTAAGGTCAGCTCCCCTTCCAGCACATATAGATATTCCTGGGATTTGGGGGGATGGGCGATGGAGACGTTGGAGGAATTGGGATCCAGCTCCACCCGAAACAGCTCGAAGTTGCGTTTGGGAGAGGTGGTGAAATAGCAGAAGATGCGATAGTGATGGTTCTCGTTGGCCTGCATCACCGTCTCCTGCTGCCGCACCAAGGTGGACTCCGGCTCCACCCCCTCCATGAGGCGGGAATAGGGGACGTTCAGCCCTTTGGACACTTTGATGATGGTGTTGATGGTGGGGTTGCTCTCCCCCTTCTCCATGTCGGACAGGATGGCCTTACTGACCCCAGACTCCTTGGCCAGCTGCCCCAAGGTCAGGCTGCGCTCCGTCCGCAGCTGCTTCAAATTCATGGCGATGATTCGTCCCAAATCCCAATCCATCCGCTTGCTCCTTTTCCGGTTGACAAATATATTGAACAGTTGTAAGATATATTGCAACACCGTTCGATAAATCGTCTGTGCGTTCGATGTATGATACCTTCATTATACAAAAACCCTGCCGCAAAGGCAAGGGAGATTGGAGTTGAGACGAGATGAAACGAAAAGCCCTTCGGGCGGCCTTCCCCTACACCGTATCTATTTGGGTGGAATTTCTCTTTTTAGGATTATCCTACGGCCTGCTCATGCGGAGCATGGGGCTGCCCATCTTCTATATCCTGGCCATGAGTATCTTCATTTTTGCCGGCTCCATGGAGTTCGTCACAGTGAATCTGCTGATGGGCGCTTTCCAACCCCTCAATGCCTTCATCATGACCCTCATGGTCAACGCCCGCCACCTGTTCTATGGCTTGGCTATGCTGGGCAAATATCGGGACACAGGGTGGAAGAAGGGGTATCTCATCTTCGGGATGTGCGACGAGACCTTCGCCCTGAACAGCGCCATCACCCCGCCGGAGGGGGTGGATCGGGGTTGGTTCTACTTCTTCATCACCCTGCTCAATCAAATGTACTGGGTGTCCAGCGGCGCATTGGGCTATCTGGTGGGCTCCGCCCTGCCCATCAACACCACGGGGGTGGACTTCATTTTGACCGCCCTCATCACTGTCCTCTTTCTGGGACAGCTGGAGAGCAGGGAGAAACAGCGTTCCGGCTGGATGGGACTGGGCATCGCCCTGGTGTGCCTGCTGGTGCTGGGCAGCAAGAACTTCATTCTGCCCGCCCTGGCGCTCATTGTCCTCTGCGTCTGCCTGGACGGCAAACGGGAACCTAAGGAACGGGAGGGATTGGTATGACCGTAACAGAACGCATCCTCACCATCGCCGTAGTGGTACTGGGCACCGTAACCACCCGTTTTCTGCCCTTCGCCATTTTCCCAGAGGGGAAAAAGCTGCCGGATGCCATCGTCCGGCTGGGTCGGGTGCTGCCGGCGGCGGTCATGGGCTTTTTGGTCATCTACTGCTTGAAGGACGCCCTGTTCACCGCCTACTACGGCCTGCCGGAGCTGATCTCCCTGGCCTGCGTGGTGGCAGTCCACCTTTGGAAACGGAATATGGTGCTGAGCTTGATTGCCGGCACCGTGCTGCACATGGTTTTGGTGCAGTGGTGCTTTGTGTGATCTGCCCTCCTCTCTCCCGTTTATCTCCCTGCGATCGCATTGCATTTCGAAAAGAAATATGTTACCATATGGACGGCTGACTGTATGAAATTTCAAAAAGAATGGGACGGCAGAGCCGTCCCGTTCTTTTTGTTCCGAAAGGAGTCCTTCCCCCATGAATGTTTTGCTCAAAACCCTGTCCGGTTATCAGCGGCGCTATCTCCGGCAGGATCTGTTGTCTGGCCTGGTCATTGCCGCCGTCTCCATCCCCATCTCCATGGGCTACGCCCAGATCGCCGGCCTGCCGGCGGCCTACGGCCTGTACGGATCGGTGCTGCCCGTCCTTTTTTTCGCCCTTTTTTCCACTTCCCCTCAGTTTATCTTTGGCGTGGACGCCGCTCCGGCGGCCATGGTGGGCAGTATGGTGGCTGGTCTTGGCATCCCCTTAGGCTCAGAGGACGCCATTGCCATGGTGCCGCTGCTGGCCTTTTATACAGGGGTGTGGCTGCTGCTATTTGCCCTGCTAAAAGCGGGAAAAGTGCTCAATTTCATCTCGGCACCCGTTATGGGCGGTTTTATCAGCGGCATTTGCTGCACCATCATCCTCATGCAGGTGCCCAAGCTCATGGGGCACGCCGCCGGTACGGGAGAACTGCTGGAGCTGTTGGAGCATATCCACACCGCAAGCCAGTCCATCCACTGGCTGTCCCTGGAGCTGGGGGCGGCTGCCCTGACCATTCTGCTGCTGTCCAAGCGATTTCTGCCCAAGTTCCCCATGGCCATCCTCATCATGGCAGCTGGCGCCGCCGGTTCCGCCCGATTTGATCTGGCAGGACGTGGTGTCCCCTGCCTGTCTCCGGTGGTGTCAGGGCTGCCAGGACTGCATCTGCCCGACTTCACCTTGCTGACGCCGGTGAAGGGGTTGGGTATGAGCCTGTCAGTGGCCATCGTCATCATGGCGGAGACGCTGCTGGCGGAAAACAGCTTCGCCCTGCGCAACGATTACCAGCTCAGCGACAACCGAGAGATCTTAAGCTTCTCCCTGGCCAACTTCGCCGCCTGCCTAGTGGGCTGCTGTCCGGTAAACGGCAGCGTGTCCCGCTCGTCCATGAACGAGCAGTTTGGTGGACACACCCAGCTGGTGTCTCTGGTGGCGGCTGTCCTGATGGGTGCGCTGCTGCTCTTTTGCACTGGGTTCATTCAGTATCTGCCCGTGCCCATTCTGACCGCCATCGTCATCTCTGCCCTGTTGGGGGCGGTGGAATTTGACCTGGCACACCGGCTGTTTCAGGCCAACCGGAAGGAATTTTATATTTTTATGAGTGCATTCGCCGGCGTGCTGGTGCTGGGCACCATCTACGGCGTAGTCATCGGTATGCTGCTCTCCTTCGCTGACGTGATCCTGCGCAGCTCCCAGCCGCGCAGAGACTTTTTGGGTGTCATACCCGATCACCCCGGCTTCTACCCCTTGGATCAGATAGGCGATGCCCAGCCTCTGCCCCATGTGGTGCTGTACCGGTTCAGCGGGAGCCTGTTTTTCGCCAATGTGGCTCTGTTCCAGCAGGATTTGGAGGACACCATCACAGCAGACACCAAGGCGGTCATTGTGGACGCCAGCGGCATCGTCAGCGTGGACATATCCGCCGCTGACCGGCTGGTGATGCTGTATCGCAAGCTGAAAGCCCGTGGCATCCGATTCTACCTCACAGAGCACATCAGCCAAGTCAATGATGAGCTGCGCCGGTTCGGCGCTGGGGAGCTGGTAGCGGAAGGGGCGGTACACCGCACCATGTACGCTGCCCTGCTGGATACCGGCATCGCCCAGGAACAGCTGCTGCGGTTCCTTCCCACTGGCCTGCGGCGGACGGCGCCGGAGCTGCTGCGCTACAGTCAGGAGATCCAGTGGGCCTATGGCAAGGACGCCGAAGAACAGATGGAGCGGCTGACCGGTCAGCTCATCGACACCCTGGCGCATACCAACAAGGAGGAGCGTGCCTACGCCCTGGTGCGCCTTCTCCACAGCGGCCGCTGGCAAGGGGTGATGGATCGAGATGATGTGCTGGCGCACCTGGAGGAGCATCTGGCGGAGCTGGCCAAGCTGCTGGAGCGGCCAGAGGGCGAAGTGCTCTCCACCTTAGAACAGGAGCGCACAGAGATCGCCGCCAAGCTCCGCCAAGAGTATCCGGAGGTGTCCCAGCAGCTGGCAGAACACCGGCAGGCGCAGGCGCATTATCTGCGCCTGCGGTATCCGGAGACCAGCCGGCATCTGGAGGAGGTGCGGGAACGGTTTCGGCGGGAAAATTTGCAATAATGAAGGAATCCGCTTTTTAATCCGCCCAGGAAATATAGACGCCGCAATATAAACCCACAAATTATGAATAATCTATAAATTATTCTATTTTTTCCTCATTTACCAAAATCACAAGTTGCTTATTTACGAACTCTTTGTTATAATTAAAGTGCTTCACATGTAGGTGTGAAGGAGAAGGATTTCTGTCAACCCTTCCACCGTAATTCCAATAAGGAATTCCTGGATTGCTGTTGACCAGACTGACACCGACTTGGCTGTCAGAGCTGCAATACACATCATGGGTATGATAACCTCCTTACACTCGATATTACCATAGTCGAGAATTGCACAATTGGATAGCTGGTATCCCTCCATACACACCGTTTTCGGCATCAGAGAGACCACGTTTTTAGGTATGCCCACTGACTTAGGAATGCTATCCTCCATGTCAGTGGGCATTGCATATTTAGGAGCTTTATGACAAATCACGAATGGTTATATTCTGAACAAACGATTAGACGGAGCAACAAATCTTATGCTCATTTTGATCTACGCACCAATATTGGGAAACAGAGAAACTACATCTCGAATCCATGCAAAGTAGCTACACATGGTTTTTACCCTTTTATTCATTACGAAATGAAAATGGTTAAATTCAGCAAAGAAAACGGAACCAAGTGCAAGCCTAGAGATATTTGCTATGCGGCTCACATTGACCGTTGTATCTACCAATATTACAGTTTTATGCTAAACGAACTTTATAATAGACGGGTGTGGGATGATGGTCTATCAGATGTTGCTGTAGCTTATCGCACAAATCTCCATAAAAGTAATATTCATTTTTCTAAAACAGCTTTTGACTTTATCAAAGCACTCGGAAACTGCTATATTATGATTGGAGATTTTACGCATTTCTTTGACAATCTTGATCACCGCTATTTGAAAAAGCAATGGTGTTCCCTACTGAATTTGGAATACTTGCCTGATGACCATTATAATGTATTTAAGAATATCACTTCTTATAGCAAATGGGAATTAACAGATTTGCTTAGCCTGAACAATTTAGAAAATAACCGCCTAGGGCGTAAAACCTTAAATCAACAACCCCGTGTTCTTACACCAATGCAATTCAAAGCAAACCGTTCACACATTACAAAAAATAAAAGTCTTTACGGGATTCCTCAAGGTTCTCCCCTAAGTGCTGTTCTCGCTAATGTGTATATGCTTGAGGTTGATAAACCCATCAATGACACTGTTACGGCACTCGGCGGTATCTATATGAGGTATAGTGACGACTTCATCATCATCCTCCCATCAAATTCAAAAGACGATGTTGAAACAACATTTTCGCATATTCAATCTATCCTAAACTCCGCTCCCAGACTAACTTTAGAACCCAGTAAAACTCAATATTTTCACTATACAAACGGCGTACTAGTAAATTGCGGAAAGCGCTTTCATGAAGACGCTAATGAGCACAACAGTTCCATCAATTTTCTTGGATTTTCATTTAATGGACAAAACGTCACAATCCGCGCAAAAACGATTTCAAAGTACTACTATCGAATGTATCGAAAAGCCCGAAATATCGCCAAAGCTGGGGGTTACACACAAAAAGGAAATCATATTAGTTGTAAAAATCTATACCGTTGTTACTCTGAACGTGGTGCGAATGGAAAACCTGGAAATTTCCTTACATATGTATCCCGTGCTGAAAAAGAATACGGCTCTGCCGAGTTAATTACTCAACATACAAAGCGACATATGCAAAAAATCAGAAAAGCGCTTAATGACCATTAAAAATTAATTAACCCCCTCCGAAATCACTCAATTTCAGAGGGGGAATTCTGGTCCGAGTGGTGCGACTCGAACGCACGACATCCAGCTCCCAAAGCTGGCGCGCTACCAACTGCGCTACACCCGGAAATTCATTCATTTTATAGTATAACACAACCCCCTGTCCCATGCAACTACTTTTTTCAGCTCTCGCCCCCTTGGGGAGAATTCCACCTGAGTCATTGCCCTGGAACGGTGGTTTGTGGTATGATAGCGGGGTGAATGCTTGGAAAAGAAATTGAGGTTTCTGCTATGAGAATGCGTAAAAAGAAAAACCTGATCCCCCGTATGGAACGCTGCGCCGCCGTCCAGGAGAAAGACCCCTACGCGATGCGCGGTCGCTGGCGGGAGTGGCTGACGCCGGACTGTGAGCTTTGCTTAGAGATCGGCTGCGGCAAGGGCACCTTCACGGTGGAGACCGCTGCCGCCCATCCTGACCAGCTCTTTGTGGCGGTGGAACGGGTGGCGGACTGTCTGCTGCTGGCCATGGAAAAGGGGATGCGGCGGGAGCTGCACAATGTGGTGTTCGTCTGCGATGACGCCGCTCAGCTGGGTGACATGTTCGCCCCCGGCGAGGTGGATCGGATGTACATCAACTTTTGCGACCCCTGGCCCAGCAAGAAGCACGCCAAGCGGCGGCTGACCTATGAGGGATTCCTGCGCTCGTATCGGGACTTTTTGAAGGATGGCGGGGTGATCGAGTTCAAGACGGACAACCGTCCCCTGTTCGATTTCTCCCTGACCCAATTTGAACGGGCGGGCTACGCCCTGAGCGAAGTGACCTACGACCTGCACAAGGAGTATTCCGACATCATCATGACCGACTACGAGGCGCGATTTGTGGCGGAAGGTGTCAAAATTCACCGCTGTGTGGCCACCAAGGTGGAGCTGCCCACCGAGCTGGGGGAACCGCCCTTGCTGTCGCTGCTGGACTATCTGCCGGACGAACTGGATCACATCCCCTACGGCATGGACAACGTGCTGTGGGAGAACCGAGGCCGGGTGAAGCTCAGCGAAATGCTGCTGGCACAGCTGGAAGGGCAGCCGACGGAAGACAAAGGAGATGAGGAATCGTGAAGATTCGGATAGGTACCATGGCGGATTTGGACGCTCTGGCAGCGGTGGAAGCCCAGTGCTTCCCGGCGGCGGAGGCAGCGGACAAGGCCACCATTCAGGGGCGGCTGGCCGCCTATGCAGATCACTTTTGGCTCCTCTTTGACGGGGACAAGCTGGTGAGCTTTGTGGATGGAATGGTCAGCGCCACGCCGGTATTGACCGACGAGATGTACGAAGACCCCACCCTCCACGACCCCAAGGGGGAATGGCAGATGATCTTCGGCGTCAACACCATTCCGGACTACCGCAAGCGCGGCTGTGCCGGCCAGGTGCTGGAGCGGGTCATTGCGGACGCCAAAGCACAGGGTCGGAAGGGGCTGGTGCTGACCTGCAAGGACAAGCTGGTACATTACTATGCCAAGTTTGGCTTTGTGGATTACGGCAAGTCGGAATCCGTCCACGGCGGAGCAATTTGGTATGAGATGCGCCTCCGCTTTTAAAAAATGCAAGCATTTTTTAAAGAAGCAGCCTGCTGCATGCACTCGCTTACGCCGATAGGTTCCCCCGCCTGTAAAACAGGCGGGCCTACGCTACCAAATGTGCCCCCGGCACATTTGGCTTAACACTGCGGCACTTACCAGGCTGAGAAGAGAAAAAACTGACGTACATGGCCCAGGCCACCCTCTCTTGCCCTTCGGACAATTCACCTTGCGCCGCCAGTTTTTTCAGATTTCATCTTTTTCCGGCATCAAAGATGCCGGAACTCTGCGAGGCAAATAAAAACGGGAACGCTATCTAGCGTTCCCGTTTTTGTCGTTTAGGATTCCTTTTCGTGCTCTTTTTTGCTCTTTTCCAGCACCTTATAGCGCTTGATCTTGTGGGTGGTGGTCTTTTCGAACTCGTTCTTGCGGATCTTGACCTTGTTCACCCGCTTATGGCTGGGCTGGTGGGCATTGTAGTCGTTGATGCGCTCCTGGAGGACAGCCTTCAGGTCGGCGTCAGTCATCTCGTTTTCTTCCGGGAAGATCTCCGCCACGATCAGGTTGCCTTCGGTGTACACCACCACTTCCTTGATCTCGGGGATGCGTGCCAGCTGGTACTCGATCTCTTCGGGAGAGACATTCTCGCCGTTGGAGAGGATGATGAGGTTCTTCTTCCGGCCGGTGATGGTCAGGGACCCATCCTTATTCAGGTGTCCCAGGTCGCCGGTACGGAACCAGCCGTCGGTGAACACGTCAGCGGTGGAATAGGGGTCGTTATAGTAGCCCATCATGACGTTGTCGCCGCGCACCAGCACTTCGCCGCTGCCGGTGTAGTCAGGCTGGTCGATCTTCACTTCCACACTGGGGAAGGTCCAACCGACCGTCTCGTCCGCTGCACGGCGGCCGTTGAGGTCGGCGTTGACGGAGACGATAGGGGAACATTCGGTGATGCCGTAGCCCAGCATCAGGTCGATGCCCATGGCACGGAACTCCTTGATATAGCGGGGGTCCAGGGGGGCGCCGCCGCAGATGATATATTTCAGGTTGCCGCCGAACTTCTCCAGAATGGAGGAGAAGAATTTTTCCCGGCGATCCAGGCCGAACTTGAGCATGGTGTTGCTGGCAGTGAGGGCCAGGCGGAGGGTGCGGGTCTGACCCTGCTTCTGGGCGGTGCGCCAGATGGTGTTGGAGAAGGTCTCCACAAACAGGGGCACCAAGAACAGGATACTGGGCTTGACGATGGACAGCTCCCGCATAAAGGAGGACAGGCCGTTGCTGATGACAATGGGATGACCATAGTAGAACATCATCAGCACAGCGGTGCTCAACCCAAAGACATGGGTGAAGGGCAGGATGGCTAAGGTGCATCCCTCCGGCTGGAACACCTGAGGGGCATCGTTGACGTTGGAGAGCAGGTTCCGCTGGGAGAGCATGACGCCCTTGCTGGTGCCGGAGGTGCCGGAGGTGAAGAAGATGGTGCTCAGGGCTTCCGGATCCAGGGTGACTTTGTCGTACAGGTTGCGGCCCTTTTCATGGAACTGCTTGCCCTTTTCCTCCCACTCATCGAACTCCCGCATACTGAAGCAATACTTGTTCTTGACCAGCTTCTGTGCCAGCAGCTCCTTTTCGTAGGGGTACTTTCGAGACGTGACCACCACATCTGCTTCGCTCTGGAAGATGAGGGTGGACGCTTCCGCCGGAGTGGCGTCCTTGGCCACCAGAACGGCCACGTTGCCGGTGGTGACGATGGCAAAGTAGCACAGGAGCCATTCATAGGAGTTCTCGCCCACCAGGGCGATCTTCCGGCCGCGAATGCCCCGCTTGAGCATATAGGTGCCCAAATAGACCACAGTCTGGTAAAACTCTGCATAGGTATGGCTGACCAGTTCCTTCCGTCCCCTCAGGTACTGGAAGGCCACGTCATCAGGACGCTCGCTGGCGTTATGTTCCAACATCTCCCGCATGGTGTGATAGACGGGGAAGGATTCCGGTGGGGCGTAGTTTTTGTTAGGAAAGAGCAGGGCCTTGATGGGGTTGGGAGCCGGTACTCTGCGTTTTTCTTTGCTCATGGATTTCTTAGCCTCATTTCTTGACCTTAGAAGGACAGCTAACCGGCGGCTCCCACATAGGAGCCGCCGGTACGATGACTCGTACACGATTCCTTTTATTTTAGCTTTTTTGTCTGGGAAAATCAATATCCTCTGACTCGGATTTCTCCCCATCGCTCTTGTGAAAGTGTCCAAAAAATCAGGAAAACACTGTATTCTGCCCCTCTTTTTTGACTTTTAGTCAGTTTTTCCGCCGGATATGGGCAAAAAAAACACCGCCGCAAACGGAACGATTTGCGGCGGTTTGTTTCGTATGGAATCAGATCTGGTTTTGTCAGGCCAGCTTGCCCTTTGCCAGTTCGATCAGCTGTGCGAATGCAGCCTTATCATTGACAGCCAGTTCAGACAGCATCTTGCGGTCAATCTGGATGTCGGCCAGCTTCAGGCCGTGCATGAAGGTGGAGTAGTTCATGCCGTTTGCCTTGCAGGCGGCGCTGATTCTGGTGATCCACAGGCGGCGGAAGTCACGCTTCTTCAGGCGGCGGCCCGTGTATGCGTAAGTCAGGGACTTCATCATTGCCTGGTTGGCCATCTTATAATGCTTGCTCTTGGAACCCCAGTAGCCCTTAGCCATCTTCAGGATCTTATTTCTTCTCTTGCGCGTCATCATTGCGCGTTTGACTCTTGCCATTTCAGTAGCCTCCTATTCCAAATTATTTGTAAGGGATCATCTTACGAATGGTGGGTGCGTTGGTCACATCCGCATAAACGCCCTTACGCAGACCTCTCTTGCGCTTGGTGGTCTTTTTGGTCAGGATATGGCTGGCATAAGCGTGGGCACGCTTGACCTTGCCGGTCTTGCTGAGCTTAAATCTCTTTTTCGCACCGCTGTGCGTTTTCATCTTAGGCATAGTGGAAACTCCTTTCATCAGACGGACAAACCTTCCGTCAACGGTTACTTATCCTTTTTCGGCTCCTTGGAAACCTTGGGAGAGAGCAGGATGGTCATATGACGGCCTTCCAGCTTGGGTTTCCGATCCAGAGAGGCGATCTCGGCGCAGCTTTCCGCGAACTTTTTCAGCAGTTCCTCCCCGATGTTGGTGTGAGCCATCTCACGGCCGCGGAAGCGGACAGTGACCTTGACCCGATTGCCAGCGGCCAGGAACTTATTTGCGTTGCGGAGTTTTGTGTTCAAATCACCTACGTCAATGCTGGGGGACATACGGATCTCTTTGATCTCGACGACGTGCTGATTCTTCTTGGCTTCCTTTTCCCGCTTGGACTGCTCGAAGCGGTATTTGCCGTAGTCCATCACTTTGCAGACCGGAGGGGTCGCCTTGGGGGAAATTTTGACCAGGTCAAGACCGGCCTTTGCGGCAACGGCCAGAGCGTCACGAGAGGACATGATCCCGAGCTGTTGACCATCGGAGGAAATCAGGCGAACCTCTTTGTCCCGAATATCCTCATTGATCTGATGCGCCATGTTGCTAATACTGAAACACCTCCAACAAAAAAACAAAACATGAAAAAAACGGACACCGAATGGTACCCGCACATCACTGCTCCCCTCTGATGCCAAAAGGGAGGAAAGAGAGCTATCGACCACCGCGCACAGGCACGGAAGGTGAGGTGGAGATACCATCCTGCTTTGTTTTACTCAACAACTATAGCAGATTCCCCCTCATTTGTCAACGGGAAGGGAGGAACTTTTTTCGTCTGTTCAACTTTTCTAACGGAATCCTTTGGGATGAGGCAAAAAACGGCGTCTTTTCCAATGTTCCCTCTCCTTCTTTCGTGCTACAATGAGGTAACTTGTGAAATTGACTTTTGGAAAGGGGCGTTCTCTATGGCCTCCCACACCCGCTCCAAGTGGCTTCCCTGCTGCTTTATCCTCCTGCAAGATCTGCTCTACGGCTTTGGCGACCCCATCTCCAAGTTCGCCTTTGACGTCATGCCGGTCTACTCCATGCTCTCCCTGCGCTACACCATGGCTCTGGCAGTGCTGCTGCTGTTGTTTGGCAAGCGCATCTGGAACGGGCTGCGGCAGTGCTCGGTGAAGGATTGGATCCTGCCCACCCTGTGCATGGCGGGGGCTTATGTGGTGAACAACATCGCCCTGGACTTGACCGCCGCCACCTCTGTGGCCTTTTTGCGGTCGCTGGCCACGGTGATGACCCCTCTGCTGGCGCTGGCAGCCTATCGGCGCACCTATCGCTGGCAGCACCTGCCCATCCAGTGTCTGGTGGTGGTGGGCTTGTACCTGCTGTGTGGCCTGGGGGGCTTGTCTGGGTTCGGTTTGGGCGAAGTGCTGTCCCTGTTGTCAGCGCTGCTGCTGGCCGGTTCCCTGGTGTTCGGCGAACACGCCCTGGAACGGGTGGATCCCATCACCCTATCCACCTTGCAGGCGGCGGCGTCCGCCCTCATCGCCACGGTCTGCGCCCCCCTGCTGGACGGCGGCTGGCATCTGGAACGCACCACCCCCATCGTCTGGGCCATCATCGCCTACATGGCCATCGGCTGCACCCTGGCCGGGTATCTGCTCCAGAACGCCGCCCTGACCACCCTGCCCTCTCGGACAGCAGCTCTGCTGCAATGCGCCTGTCCGGTGATGACGGCGGTGTTCTCCCGCTTTGTGCTGGAGGAACGGCTGTCTGTGGCGGGCATTGTTGGCGCAGTCATCATTTTGCTCTGTGTCATCGCAGAAACCCTGATGGAGGAGCACACTCCAGAGACGGCCTCCGCTTGAGCGCACCTATGATTTACGGCAGTGACCCCGTCACTGCCGTTCTTTTTCGCCTTTTTCGCACAGGCTGTCATCTCTGCATCAGGTAGATCATATGTAAGCCCGCCTGTTCCGCTCGGTTGGCGGTATACACTGTGCCCCCTTTGGGCTTGGTGCAATAGACCACACAGTGGGCGCTGATGTTGATCATCTCCCGATTGCGCTTCAACATACAGCCGTCATAGTATTCCTCCGCCAGACAGGTCACCTCATCCGCCTGTCTGGTGATCCTTTGGTAGCGCATCCGGTCGCCCAGCCGCCATTTTTTCTCCTGTCCTTTACAGGGCATCATCAGGTGCAGGCGAATATTCGGGTGCGTCTTTCGCTGACACAGCACTTCCTCCGCCGCCAGGGTGTCAAAGCCCAGCGCTCCGCCAGTGACGAACTGGGTCACCCCTCGGTGGATCAGCTCCGTGACCGTTTGCTCCAACTCCTCCTTCAGCTGTGGGATGACCTTGGCCGGTATGATCCGGTGTCCGGTGAAGCAGCAGGTTCTTTCTCGTTCCTTCATCTTTTCGCGCCTCCTCACGATTCCTTTCGATTCGCACAGATTCTATTATACTATCATAATATTACAAAAGTCTCCAAACGTCTACATTATCTAATGCAATAGTCTATAGTTTTTCAAATGGGACATCCTATTATCGAACCAAAAGATTAGCTAATGGAGACATGAGATATGATACAACTCAACGTACTCTCTCTTTTGGAACAAAAGGGGAAGTCCAAATACTGGCTGTACAAGCAGATGGGGATGAGTTATCAGAACTTCAACCGCATGGTGACCAATCAGACCAAATCCATCCGCCTGTCCAACATCGAGACTCTTTGTATGCTCCTGGAATGTACCCCCAACGACCTGTTCGCCATCAACTGGGAGGAAAACGGGGACAGCGGCAACTAACTGTCACCTTCGGTATTATGCCACAGAATGACAACCTAAGTCTGTCGAATGATTGTGCCGGAACCGACTTTTTCCTTTCTCCCGCCGAAAAAAAGTCCACTCTGTTGTTTTTACAGGGCGGACTTTTTTGCATTTTCGGAAATCATTCATATTTTCCCCGCCCCTTCGCCATACTAATCCCAAACACGGGAATTTTCTCACGGAGAGGAGACAAGGTTATGAAATGCTATGAAGTGACCGGGATGGTGTCAGCAGAGAAACGACTATCCGCATTGGACGAACTGTCCCTGATCACCCTCCGCAGTTCAGAGGGCGAAGGGCTGGTGGCGGCAGACCTGCTGGGAGTGCGTCCCGGTGATCGGGTGGTGGTGAGCACCTCCGGCGCACAGGCCGTTCTGGGCACCAACCTGCCGGTGGACGCTCTGGTGCTCTGCGTGCTGAACCGGTCGCCGGATTCAGCCCTTTGCTGACCCCTCACCGGACAGGGGGATCTGACCGGAACCGGGCAGGTTGATGCGGCGCTTCCGGTTAGAGGAATAGGTCAGTTTGGCATGGAGACGCTCCCGATCTCGGTTATCCAGGGCGATGCGGTAGGCATGGAGGTTCTCCTCCAGCCGCCGGATGACCTGGCTGAGGGCGGGGGCGTTTAAGCCCATCAGATCCGTCCACATATCCGGATCCAGCGCCGCCACACGGGTCACATCACGGAAGCTGCTGCCCTCATACCCCTTACAAAGGAACAAATCTGCGTCATCACAGACGGAAAGGGCAACAATATGCATGAGCTGGCTGGTGTAGGCAATGATGGCATCGTGGCGTTCCGGCGTGATCTCCCGCACATCCTGACAGCCGATGTAGTGCGCCATGCGGCGGATGAAGTCCTTGTGCTCCTCGGTGCTGTCCGCACGAGGCACCATAATCCAGTTGCTGCCGTGGAACATATTTGGGAGGGCGTGCTCGATGCCGGCAAACTCGGTGCCGGCCATGGGGTGGCTGCCGATGTAGTCCACCCCTTCGGGCAGGGCATTGGCCGCCTCCATGACGGCAGTCTTGATGCCGCAGACGTCGGTGACCAGGCTGCCGGGGCGGAACTCCTGGGCGTGCTGGCGGAGAAAGCCCAGCAGGGCGTCAGGCGTGGCACAGAGGATGGTCACATCCGCCCGAGCCAGGGCGGCGGAGGCGTCCAGGGTGGCTTCGTGAACGAAACCGTGGTTCAGGGCATAGTCCGCCGTCTCCTGCCGGCGCACAACGCCGATCAAATAGCTGTCCTCAAACCCCTTCAGGGCGGCAGCCAGGGAGCCGCCGATGAGACCCAATCCAACAATGACGATGGTGCGTTGTTTCATATAAAATCCCGTTCCTTTCCTGATGGGCATTTTGTCCGTTCACGGCGGACAAACAAGAAAAGCCACAGCGCTTTCGACGCTGTGGCTTGGGTCGTTTCTGTGTAGGGAATTGGAAACAAACCGCCCGACCCGCTCGCTTCAAAAGCGCAACAGATTGTCGCTATCAGACAGGTAATAGCGGTAGACCTTGCTGCGATTTTCCGCGGTATGTGTCACAGTTTGTCTCCTCCTCTCAGTGGAAATCACTCAGACTATTTCACTATAGCAATTTTATCCGATGGAGTCAACGGGCAATGTTCAATTTCCTTCATTTTGTATATTTTGTCGGTTTTTCGTAAAAAACCATGTGAAAAATTCCCGAAAATGTGCTTGACAGTAGGGGGAAAAGCGGCTATCATAAGGGTTAATTTCAACCCAATGCCAAACACGCCAAACGCGTTGATCGGGATTTGGTTCGGGTCGTCTCCGATGGTACAGAGAGGGCGCAGCTGCTGAAAGCGCCTCCAAGCGGACTCCCAGAATTGTCACCCGTGAGCGGTCTCTGCGAAAGGATTTTGTTTCCAAAATTCCCAGTAGCGGCGAACGGCTTTCTCCCCCGTTACCCGGAGCAATGAGTGCGCAGCATTTGGGCGGTTCGGAGCCGCTTGCTGTGAATTTAGGTGGTACCACGGAGTGTTCAGCTTCGTCCTATTGTATGGGACGGAGCTGTTTTTTTATCCTCTCGTCCCGCTCCAAGCCTTGGTTTGAAAGATCAAAATCACCACAACAAAGGAGGCTGCATCCCAATGAAAATATCCGCATCCCAAGTCGTGATGGAGTGCCTGTTGGAACAGGGCGTTGACACCGTCTTTGGTTATCCCGGCGGCACAATTCTGAACATCTACGATGAGCTTGAGCTTCACGGCTATGGCAAGAAGATCCGTCATATTCTGACGGCCCATGAACAGGGCGCCTCTCACGCGGCAGACGGCTACGCCCGCTCCACCGGCAAGGTGGGCGTGTGCTTCGCCACCTCCGGCCCTGGCGCCACCAATCTGGTCACTGGCATTGCTACCGCCTACATGGATTCTTCCCCCGTGGTGTTCATCACCGTCAACGTGGGCGAGAGCCTGATCGGCAAGGACACCTTCCAGGAGGTAGACATCACCGGCATCACCCTGCCCATTACCAAGTGCAACTATCTGGTCAAGGACGCCACCAAGCTGGCAGACATCATCCGAGAGGCTTTCGCCATCGCCCGCAGCGGCCGTCCCGGCCCTGTCCTGATCGATATTCTGAAGAACGTCACCTCCGAGGAGGTGGACTTCACCCCCCTGCCCCTGAGTGAGCATCATCGCCACGGCCGGCTGGCCGCTCTGCTGGCTCGAAACTCTGACGGTCTGAACATGAAGATCCCCGAACCTGACCACGGCGATGTAGACAAGCTGGTTTCCATGCTGGACGAGGCCAAGAAGCCCCTCATCCTGGTGGGCGGCGGCGTCATCCGCAGCAAGGGTGCGGTTCCTGAGTTCCGTGATTTTATCAAACAAGTGGGCGCACCGGTCGCCACCACCGTCATGGGCGGCGGCGCCTGTCCCGGTGACTCGGACATCATCACCGGCATGATCGGGATGCACGGTTCCCACGCTTCCAACTACGCCAGCAGCGCCTGCGATCTGCTCATCGCCGTTGGCTGCCGGTTCTCCGATCGGGTCACCTGTGACACCAGCACCTTTGCCAAGAACGCCAAGGTGGTTCACATTGACATCGACCGTGCGGAAATCGACAAGAACATTGTCACCGACCACCACATCATCGGCGATGCCCGCCGGGTGCTGGAACTGCTCAACGAGCGCATCTACCTGAAGGACTACGACTTCTCCGCCTGGCGGGAGGAAGTGCTGTCCATCAAGGAGCCGCCTCTGGTACACAACCCGGAAAAGCTGCTGCCCCATGAAATTCTGCATACCATCTCCGACCTGACCCGTGGGGAAGCCATCATCGCCACCGACGTGGGACAGCATCAGATGTGGTCCTGTCAGTATTTCCACTTCAAACGCCCCGGTCAGCTGCTGACCTCCGGCGGCTTCGGCACCATGGGCTTCGGTTACGGCGCCGCCTTCGGCGCCAAGCTGGGCAACCCCGACCAGGTGGTCGTCCACTGCACCGGCGATGGCTGCTTCCGCATGAACTGCCACGAGATGGCCACCGTCAACTACTATGATATTCCGGTCATCACGGTTATCTTTAATAATGGTACCCTGGGCATGGTTCGCCAGTGGCAGACCCTGACCTGTAAGGGTCGTCACTCCCAGACCACCCTGAACCGTGGCCCCGATTTCGTCAAGCTGGCGGAAGCCTATGGCATCCCCGGTTATCGTGCCACCAATCAGGAGGAGTTCGCCGCCGCCTTCCAGACTGCGCTGGACTCTGGTCACGCCGCTGTCATCGACTGCGTGCTGGACATTGACGAGATGGTTCACCCCATGGTCAATGGCGGCAGTCCGGTGACCCAGTTCCTGCTGGACTAACGGAAAGGAGGCTTTGAGATCATGATCAACGAAAATGCGACTCGTCATACCCTCTCTGTCCTGGTAGACAACGCCTCCGGCGTTCTGAGCCAGGTATCCCGACTGTTCTCCCGAAAGGGCTACAACATTGAGTCCCTGGCGGTGGGCGCAACCGATAACCCCGAAGTATCCCGTATCACCATTGAGGTGCTGGCGGACGATATGCAAATCACCCAGATCATGAACCAACTGGGCAAAATGTTCGTGGTTCATTCCATCAAGCTGCTGGCACCGGAGCATAGCATCCGCAGAGAGCTGGTGCTCATCAAGGTACGGGCAGAAACCCGTGAAGTGCGCAACGAAGTCATTCAGATCGCAAACATCTTCCGGGCATCTATCATTGACGTCTCTCTGGCCTCTATCACCGTAGCCGTCATCGGCTCGGAGAGCAAAGACGCCGCCATCGAAGGGCTGCTGGCCGAATTCGGTATTCTGGAATTGGCTCGCACCGGCATGGTCGCTCTGGAACGTGGCCAGTATACATTAGACGAAGACACCAAAGTTAAAGGAGAATTTGATTATGGCAAAAATGTACTATGAGAAGGATTGTGACCTCTCTTATCTGGACGGCAAGAAAATCGCGATCATCGGCTACGGCTCCCAGGGCCACGCACACGCACTGAACCTGAGAGACTCCGGCTGCGATGTCATCATCGGCCTCTACGAGGGCTCCAAGAGCGCCAAGGTCGCAGAGGCAGACGGCTTCACCGTCATGACCACCGCTGAGGCCACCAAGGCTGCGGACATCATCATGATCCTCATCAACGATGAAAAGCAGGCCGCTATGTACAAGAAGGACATCGCTCCCAACCTGTCCGCCGGCAAGGCTCTGGCGTTCGCCCACGGCTTCAACATCCGCTTCAAGCAGATTGTCCCCCCTGCTGACGTGGACGTGTTCATGATCGCCCCCAAGGGCCCCGGCCACACCGTCCGTTCCCTGTATGTCAACGGCAAGGGCGTGCCCTGCCTGATCGCTGTGGAACAGAACGCCTCCGGCAACGCTTACAAGATCGGTCTGGCCTATGCCGCCGGCATCGGCGGCTCCCGCGGCGGCGTCATGGAGACCACCTTCTCCGATGAGACTGAGACCGACCTGTTCGGTGAACAGGCTGTCCTGTGCGGCGGCGTGGTCGAGCTGATGAAGCTGGGCTTCGAGACCCTGGTGGACGCTGGCTACGAACCCGAAAACGCTTACTTTGAATGTATCCATGAGATGAAGCTCATCATCGACCTGATCAACAAGGGCGGCGTTGCCATGATGAACTACTCCATCTCCGATACTGCTGAATATGGTGAATACGTCTCCGGCACTCGTATCCTGCCTTATGAGGAGACGAAAGCGCGCATGAAGCAGGTTCTGACCGAAATCCAAGACGGCACCTTCGCCGGCAAGTGGATCGCTGAGAACAACAACGGCCGCTGCTACTTCAACTCCAAGCGCAAGATGCTGGCCGCTCATCCCATGGAGACTGTGGGCGCAGAGCTGCGCAAGAATATGCTGTGGGGCGACGACGTCGATCCCGATACCGCTTCCACCTGATCTTTTTGTTCCAAACCGTATGCAAGGGGCAGGCATATCGCCTGCCCCTTGTACTATAAGTTTGCCGCTTCTCATGATTATATGCTATAATAAATTATTGCGTTTAAAGAGAGGAGGCACCTTCCTATGGAACCTTACTTTCAATTCATCCCAAATGATTTAATTGGCCGCTACGAATTTCTCAATTATAATCACGCCGTTGAAATTCTTGCAAATTCATTTCTTTCTGAATGGAATGAGCTTATATTTGCTCTGCGCAGTCTTCACATTAGGAAGGATGACTTATTAAGTGCCGGTGGGAATGAATCCCCTATCCCACCTAAATTGAATGCAATTCTCGATCCCCTCGGTTGGCAAGAAATTCGCATTTCCGGTGACCTGCTCATCCACTTATACCCTAGAAAAGGTCAAAAGGGACGATTTTCTGATGTTCCCTTTGCCGAAAAGCGAATTGACCACTATATCGATGGTCACAACATTGACTTTGTCAAAGGACGTGTGGCACTGGATATGGAGTGGAACAGCAAGGATCAAACCTTTGATCGTGACCTCTTTGCCATGCGCACCTACCATGAATGTGACATTATCAGCGTTGGGGTTATCATTACCCGGAGCGAATCGTTGAATTCCGTTTTCAAAGAGCTTAATATCCTAAAAAAATACGGTGCAAGTACCACATGGATGGGAAAACTAATACCACGATTGGATTCTAGACGACATGGAAGCTGTCCTATCCTAGCAATCGGCATTACGGATCAATGTATTGAGGAATAAATTATGATTGCATTATCTGAATTTGAACAAACATATAACAATTTACTAGAAACTTGTAGTCAGCAGAAGTTCCGTACTATTTTGGCTGATCCACCTTGGCGTTTTCAAAACCGTACCGGAAAAGTTGCGCCAGAGCATCGAAGATTGTCCCGCTACTCCACTATGTCTTTAAAGGAGATTTGTGCTTTGCCCGTTGCAGATGTGACTGCCGAAAAAGCACACCTCTACCTTTGGGTACCAAACGCACTGCTACCTGATGGCCTTGCTGTTATGAAGGCGTGGGGCTTTGAATATAAGACAAATATCATTTGGGAGAAAATCCGCAACGACGGCTTTCCCGATGGACGAGGCGTAGGATTTTATTTTCGCAATGTTACCGAAATGCTTTTATTCGGAATCAAAGGGGACAAAAATCGAACGTTAGCGCCTGCCCGCAGCCAAGTAAATCTTGTTCGTTCTAAAAAGCGGGAACATTCCCGCAAGCCGGACGAATTTTATCCTCTAATTGAAGCCTGTAGCCCCGGCCCCTATTTGGAGTTGTTTGCTCGCGGGGTTCGTCCAAACTGGACAGTATGGGGCAATCAGGCAAACGAGGATTATCTTCCTGATTGGTCTACCTATTCAAATCATTCAACCCCAGAGCATCATATCCAAACACTTCCACAACACTGAACTCACAACTCCTAGGAGGAACTCCCATTATGGCACTGAAATCTGCTAACGTCACCCAAGGGGTGGATCGCGCTCCCAACCGCAGTCTGTTCGCGGCGCTGGGCTTTACCAAAGAAGAAACTGACCGGCCCCTCATCGGCATCGTCAGCTCCTACAACGAGATCGTCCCTGGCCACATGCATTTGGACAAGATCACCGAGGCCGTCAAGGCCGGCGTCCGCATGGCTGGCGGCACCCCCATCATGTTCCCCGCCATTGCCGTCTGCGACGGCATCGCCATGGGGCACATCGGCATGAAATACTCTCTGGTCACCCGTGACCTGATCGCTGACTCCACGGAATGTATGGCCATCGCCCACCAGTTCGATGGTCTGGTTATGATCCCCAACTGTGACAAGAACGTGCCCGGTCTGCTCATGGCCGCCGCACGAGTCAATGTGCCCACCATTTTTGTCTCCGGCGGCCCCATGCTGGCCGGACATTTAAAGGATGGCCGCCGCACCTGTCTGAGCCATATGTTTGAGGCGGTGGGCGCCTATCACGCTGGCACGCTGGATGAAGCAGGCGTGGAGGAATACATTGAGAACGCCTGTCCCAGCTGCGGCAGCTGTTCCGGTATGTATACCGCCAACTCCATGAACTGCCTGACCGAAGCCATTGGCATGGGTCTGTCCGGCAACGGCACCATCCCCGCCCCCTACTCTGCCCGTCTGCGTCTGGCCAAGATGGCTGGGATGCAGGTGATGGAGCTGGTCAAGCAGAACATCCGTCCCCGAGACATCATGACGCCGGAAGCCTTCCACAACGCCGAGACCGTGGATATGGCCCTGGGCTGCTCCACCAACACCATGCTCCATCTGCCCGCGATCGCCCACGAGTGCGGTATCCAGCTGAACCTCCAGCACTCCAACGAGATCGCCGCCAAGACCCCCAACCTGTGCCACCTGGCGCCCGCCGGATTCACCTATATGGAGGACTTGGATCGTGCCGGCGGCGTCTACGCCGTTATGAAGGAGCTGGCAGACGCCGGTCTGCTCCACACCGATGTGATGACCTGCACTGGCAAGACCATGGCCGAGAATATCGCCCATGCGGACAACCTGAACCCGGAGATCATCCGACCCATGGACAACCCCTACATGGCCACCGGCGGCATTGCCGTCCTGTTCGGCAACCTGGCTCCTCATGGATGCGTGGTCAAGCAAGCCGCTGTGGCACCGGAAATGCTGGTACACACCGGCCCTGCCCGGGTCTTTGACAGCGAAGAAGATGCCATCGCCGTCATCTACGCTGGACAGATCAAACCTGGCGATGTGGTGGTCATCCGCTACGAAGGCCCCAAGGGCGGCCCCGGTATGCGGGAAATGCTCAACCCCACCTCCGCCATCTGCGGCATGGGTCTGGGCGAGAGCGTAGCGCTCATCACTGACGGCCGGTTCTCCGGCGCCACCCGCGGCGCTTCCATCGGCCATGTCTCCCCTGAAGCCGCCGCAGGCGGCCTGATCGGCCTGGTGGAGGAAGGGGACACCATCTCCATCGACATCCCCAACCACACCATCTCTCTGGACGTGCCCGAAGATGTCCTGGCCGCTCGGAAGGCCGCTTGGGTGTGTCCCGAGCCGAAGGTCAAGACCGGTTATCTGGCACGGTACGCTGCCCTGGTCACCAGCGCTGACCAGGGGGCCGTATTGCAGGGGAACTAAGGCGTCGAAGAAACGTCTTTCCCCCTCCGCCTTCTCCCACTGTGCCAAAGTTTGAAACTTTGGCACAGTTTTTTTCACTTTGCAGTGGTTTTCCACGCAGTTTTATAGTATACTTGGATTACTTACATCTTAATTTATAATCCGAGGTGCTCCTATGTACTTATCAAACGAACTGATCTCCAAAAGAGTAAAATCCGCAAAGCGCTTGCTCATTGTGGGCGGTATCTTCACCGCTATGAGCGTGTACGGTATCGTCGCCGGCCTGGCCGGAAACGCCAAGCTACGCTCCGGCTTGGCCACCTATCTCGTCATGCTCGTCATGTTCGGCGCAGTATTCCTCCTGGGCATCCTCAATCAGAATCAGGTCAGACTGCCAAAGCGGTTTGCCACCATCTTTTCCGCCAACGCTACCGGCACCATCCTGGTTCGCGATCTGGCAAAACAGCTCAATATGTCCTATGACAAAACATTGGCCGAGTTGAATCGCGCCATGAACCGAGGCTACCTGGTCAACTGCTATTTGAACCAAAGCGGAGAAGCTGCCATTATTTTGACCAACATCACAGCAGCAGACAACTATGTCACTGTCATCTGCCCCAACTGCGGCGGCTCCAATCAAGTGCGAGCTGGTTTCTCTGGTGTCTGCTCCTATTGCAATTCCCCGCTTTCCGGCAAGTGATCCTGCGATATTGTCTTTATGAAAGGAGTCCAGACCCATGGTGCGGAAAAGTATTCTGCTAGACCTGCTGAACAGACGAGACTGGGCGCAATTACAGCCGTTGGTAGACCGGTTTCAATCCTGGCAGTTTTATCCCCTGTTCGTCCACGCCGTGGAGCATCTGAATTTGGATGTTCTCTATGAGAGCAAGATCCACGGGCTGGGACACATCGAGCGAACCCTCTGTCACGGTGGGATGTCTGCTATGGACGAGCACCTGTCTGAAGCCGATACCTCGCTCCTGTTAGACGCCTGCGCCTATCACGACATCGGCCGCAGCCGCGATGGCTTGGACTTTGAACATGGCAGTGTCGCTGCCCGCTTCATTGGTCTGGTCACCGGTCGCACCGGTGAGGATCTGCTGATTTTGAAGGCCGCTGTGGAAGCCCATTCCCGAAAGGAAAAGGAAATGCAGAGCGTGCTGGACAAGTACCATCCGTCGGACATGGCACGGGCGAAAAATATTGCCCAGCTGCTCAAGGACGCCGATGGATTGGATCGGGTACGCATCTGCGACTTGGATGAAAACTTTTTGCGCCGAGAAAGTTCTGTCCATCGGGAACCCTTTGCCCATCAACTGTATATTCGCTATCAGACGGTGGTCGGTCTGCCGCTGGTGCCCGATTTTGTGCCGGAAATGCTCAAACATCGCAATCGGGAAAAAGTCTGGCTGTGACCCCATCCAACACCAACTGAGTTTGGGAGGTAATCATCATGAAACGGTTTATCAAATTCCTGCTGGCGATGGCCGCCTTCTTCGCCAGCCTCTGCGCTTTCGTCTGCGTGCTGGAGCGTCTGAGCTCCCGCCTGAACCTGACGGCTGACGCCGAGGAAGATCCCAAGGTGGAAAAGATCCAGTTTGATTTAGATACCAACGACTAACAAAAAACCGACTCCCTAGGGAGTCGGTTTTTTTCGCTGCCAGACAGCTGCTGCGCGATTTTTTCCGGCCTATCAGCCTTTCAGTACGGTGCCGTCTGCCAGGGTGATGGTGTGGCCGTTAAAGTCGATGGTGCCGTTGTTGGTCAGGCTGGTGATGGTGCAGTCACCGGTGAGCACCCACTTGCTGCCCTTTTCGATGGTGACCACGGCATTGTTCTTCACGGCGGTGCCGCCATCCGCATTGTCCACGATCTGGATGGTGCCGGTGAAGGTGCTGTTGTTCTTCAAGGTCAGATCCAGGGTGGAGATGGAGTCTACCTCCATGTCTCCTTCCATGGTCTGTGCGTCCGCCGTGAAGGTCACCTGTGCGCCGTTTTTGCCAGCAGTACCCCAGCCGTGGGAGGCGGAGTTGCCGGTGACCCGCAGGAGCTTGCCATTCTTGTCCTTGTTCACCAGGGTGACGCCGGAGAGGGTGATGTTGCAGTCGGTGTTGGTCACATAGAACTGGTCGCCGTTGCTGCTGGTGAGCTTACCGCCGGTCATAGAGAAGTTGGCAGTGCCAGTCTCCGCATCTCCAGACATAGACTGGTAGATCATGACGTTGTGGACGTTTTCTGAAGAACTGGTGCCCTTGCTGTCGCTCATGCTGCCGCTGACGTCACAATTTTCCAAGGTGATGCTGTTCTTGCCTTCCACTACCAAGGCTTCAGAGTTTTCCGCAGTGAGGGCAGCGTTCTTTACGGTGATGTTCGCAGTGGAGTAGACCGCAGGAGAGTTATAGCCTTTGCTGGTGTAGGTGCCTTTTTCCACGTTGACGGTGCCGCCGCCTCGGTCGGAGCGGATGGCAGCGGAGGAGTTGCCGTTGGTCTCCACCGTCAGATTGGTGGCGTTGGTGGTGCCGCCGCCGGTGGTCTGGATGCCGCCGGAGTTGTCCTTCTGGGTGGTGATGGTGGAGTCAGAGAGGTTCACCGTGGTGCCCTTGCCATAGCTGAACACACCGTTGCCGCCCTGGGCGTTGGAGGTGATGGTAGCGTCCTGGATGGTGACGGTGGCGCCATCGGTGGCCAGGAGGGCGGCGTTGGTGCCATAAAAGTCCCCGTTGCCAGGGTTGGAAGACGCACCGCCGGACTTGTTGACGGTGACACCGTTCAAGGTGGCCGTGGCGCCCGTGACCCGCAGGGCATTTTCGTCATCGCCGTCCGAGGTATAGGTGGTGCCGGACACCTCCCCATCCTTGTCGATGGTGTTGGCGCTGGTGCCCTGATCCACTTCGCCGGAGCCTGAACCGTCCGGTGCTCCGCCTACGGACTTGATGACCACTGCCGTGGCTGTGTTGTCCTCGCCCATGGTCACTTCGATCACGTCCCCTACTGCCAGGTCAGACAGGCTGGTGTCGGTGGTGCCGCTCTGGCTCTCCTTGGTGACGGCGGCGCCGGACAGATCTACTGTGGTGGTTTCTTCCCCAGCGGTGAAAGTGCTGCCAGGCGCGGGGCCTTGCCCGTCAGAGGGAGGAGCGTTCTGGCCGGAGGGCGGCGTGCTGCTGCCGTTCTGGGCGTCGGTGCTGGATGAGCTGTCCCCTGTGCCCTGGGTGTTGTTGTCCCCCTCCGGCTGTTCCGGCGGGGTCTGGGTGCTGCTGGTGCTGCTGTCCCCATCGGCGTTGTCGCCGCTGGGCTGTGTGCTGTCCTGGCTGGGCGGGTCACCGGGCTGGTTTTCCGTCAGCTCCCCCAGCTGAAGGGTGACGGTGGTACCGTCCAGGGCGGTGATCTTGCCCACCACGGCACTGGTCACCTGCGGGGTGGAGGTGCTGCTGGAGGCTGCGTTCTGGCTGCCGCAGGCGGCCAGGGAAACCGCCATCAAACCTGCGCAGCAAAGGGAGATCATGCGTTTCATGGAAATGGCTCCTTTCTGGTTAATGGGGCTATTGTGCCCCAAGTTCCTAAAAGGGAGCTGAAAAAATGCGAGGAATTTGTGAACTGAGCCGACGCACTCTCTTTCGTCCGATTTACGAATGCAAAAAGGCTCCCGCAGCTTTCACCGTCCCAGTAAAAACAGGCAACGGACAAAAGCCCCCTGCGGGAGTAGAAGAGCGAAAAGAAGCACATGGAGATGGCAGTTTCATTGCCACGGGACACGCTCCGTGCCGCCAAAGCGCATCCAAATCAAGACAAAACTGGCGCCGCTGAAATTGCGGCGCCAGTCTGGGCGATGTCGTCTTCTTTCGCTCAGTCCCAGATCAGGGTGGCAAAATAATCTTCTATGGTCTCCGCCCGACGGATCATCTTGGTGGAGCCGTCCTCCTTCAGCAAGATCTCTGCGCTGCGCAGACGACCGTTGTAGTTATACCCCATGGCGAAGCCGTGGGCGCCGGTGTCGTGGATAACCAGCAGGTCGCCCCTGTCGATCTTGGGCAGCATCCGGTCGATGGCAAACTTATCGCTGTTCTCGCACAGGGAACCGACCACATCGTACTTGTGGTCACAAGGTTCTGTTTCCTTGCCCATGACCGTAATATGATGGTATGCGCCATAGATCGCCGGACGCATCAGGTTGGCTGCGCAGGCGTCCACGCCAATGTATTCCTTATAAATGTGCTTTTCATGGATGGCACGGGTGACCAGCAGGCCGTGGGGCGCCAGCATGAAACGACCCATCTCGGTGTAGATGCTCACGTCATCCATGCCGGCAGGCACCAGGATCTTCTCATACTGTTCCTTGACGCCAGCGCCGATGGCTGCGATGTCGTTCTTGCGCTGCTCCGGACGATAGGGGACGCCCACGCCGCCGGACAGGTTGATGAACTTGATGTGGCAGCCGGTCTTTTCCTTCAGTTCCACCGCCAGCTCGAACAGTTCACCAGCCAGGGTGGGATAGTAGTCGTCGGAAATGGTGTTGGAGGCCAGGAAGGCGTGGATGCCGAAATATTTTGCGCCCATGGACTTGAGCTTCTTGTAGCCCTCGATGATCTGTTCCTTGGTGAAGCCGTACTTGGCCTCGCCGGGGTTATCCATGACCTGGAAGCCTTCTTCGCTCTCCCCCAGGGTGAACACGCCGCCAGGATTGTAGCGGCAGGAGATGGTTTCGGGGATATAACCGATGGTCTCTTTCAGGAAGTCGATATGGGTGAAGTCATCCAGGTTGATGATGGCGTTCTGCTTGTCCGCCTGGACATATTCTTCCGCCGGAGTCTCATTGGAGGAGAACATGATCTCGTGGCCGGTGAAACCGCACTTGTCGCTCATGATCAGCTCGGTCAGCGAGGAGCAGTCCACACCGCAGCCTTCTTCTTTCAGCACCTTGAGGATGCCGGGGGTCGGTGTGGCCTTGACGGCGAAATATTCCCGAAAGCCCGGGTTCCAGGCAAACGCCTGGTTCACTTCCCGCGCGGTCTGGCGGATGCCAGCTTCATCGTAGAGGTGGAAGGGGGTGGGATATTGCTGGCAGATCGCCTCCAGCTGATCTTTGGTTACAAAGGGTGTTTTCATGGGTGAATGCCTCACTTTCCGCTCACTTTAATACTGGAAACCATGATAGCGGATTTTGCCGGTTTATGCAAGATGAAGCGGAAAAAAAAGTGCCGAATTTCTGGGCGGACAAATGTCCTTTCTGCATTTATTCAGAAAAAACAATTCATTTTCCCCGTCATTTTCATGCCGTTTCCCCAGTTTCCACAGGGGATTCGCCTACTTTTTCCTGACGTTCTGCAAAAAAATCGAAAAACATCTTGCATTTCCTGCACCAATCGTTTATACTATAAACAATCACACGTCAGTTGATGTTTGCAGGAGAATGACAGCGCGGTTTCATATCGCTGTTCTACCGAAGGAGAAAATCTCTCAGGTCGGTTCAAGGACGAACCGGAGGACTGTGAACAGATGACTCTCTGGAGAAGTCCGCAAGACCCCTTGCGGAGGCCGAAGGTGCAAAGCGAGATCGCGTCAAACTCTCAGGCAAAAGGACAGAGCGTGAACCCCCTTTTCTGTTGTCAGGATGAATACGGCAACGGATTTTTTCATGCTTCCTTTTCCTTTGATGCAGCGTTCGCCATCCCAGGCCAGCGCTGCGTTTTTCTTTTACGCTTCACAAAAGGCAGCGCCCCCTTTACCAGGCTATCCTGTTAGCCCCTTTCCCCGCCCCCCTACCGGGACGTCCTGAGGCGGTGGAAATGCGGTCTAATTGATAGAGCATAAAGAAAGAGTAGGTTTTCAAAGTAAGTAAAGGAAAGGATGTAATCTATGAAAGCTTTTAGCGACTTTATAAGTTGGCTTGACGGCCAGGTATGGGGCATCCCCATGATCGTCCTGCTGTTCGGCACTCACCTGTTCCTGACAGCACGAACCGGTTTCATTCAGAGAAAGCTCGGCACCGCCATCAAGCTCTCCTTCACCAAGGATCCTGATGCTCCCGGCGATGTCAGCCAGTTCCAGGCTCTGACCACCGCACTGGCCTCCACCATCGGCACCGGCAACATCATCGGTGTGGGCACTGCGATCTTCATCGGTGGCCCTGGCGCTGTCTTGTGGTGCTGGCTGACCGGCGTGTTCGGCATTGCCACCAAGTATTCTGAATCCCTGATCGCCGTGAAATACCGTGTGCAGAGCGCAGACGGTCGTATGCAGGGCGGCGCAATGTACGCTCTGGAACGTGGTCTGAACATGAAGTGGCTGGGCATTCTGTTCGCTTTCTTCGCAACCTTCGCCTCCTTCGGCATCGGTAACGCAACACAGATCAACGCCATCGCAGAAGTCATCGAAAACAACATCAACTTCATCCCCACTCCCCGTCTGGGCATCGGCATCATCTTTGGCATCATCACCGCTGTCGTCATTCTGGGCGGCATCAAGTCCATCGCTACCGTTTGTGAGAAGCTGGTTCCCTTTATGGCTGTCTTCTATGTCCTGGGCTGCATTATCATTCTGGGCATGAACCATGATACTTTGATCCCCGCGATCAAGACCATCTGCACCCTGGCATTCAAGCCCGGCGCAGTCGCTGGCGGCCTGGTCGGTCAGGGCATCATGATGGCAGCTCGTTACGGTATTGCCCGCGGCCTGTTCTCCAACGAATCCGGTCTGGGCTCTGCTCCCCTGGTCGCTTCCGCTGCACAGACCCGTAACCCTGTCCGTCAGGCTCTGGTCTCCGCAACCGGCACCTTCTGGGATACCGTTGTTGTCTGCCTGATGACCGGTCTGGTTCTGGTCACCACCATCATGCGTGACAATGGCATTGATATGTCCACCATCAAAAACGGCGGTCAGATGACCACCGCAGCCTTCTCTCAGATCCCCGTCCTTGGCCCCATCATTCTGGTCATCGGCATCATCTGCTTCGCTTACTCCACCATCCTGGGCTGGTCCTATTATGGTGAACGCTGCGCCGAATACCTATTCGGCAAGAAGGCTCTGCTGCCCTACAAGCTGCTCTACATCGCAGTTATCGTCATCGCTCCCGTTGTTGCTCTGGATCTGGTCTGGAACATCGCCGACATCCTCAACGCCTTTATGGCAATCCCCAACCTGGTGGCTGTCCTGGCTCTGTCTGGCACCATCGCAAAGGATACCAAGTATTATCTGGCTAATCTGCATGAAGTGGATACCACTGAAATCCCCGTGGTCGACAAGTAATACCTATATCACATCTATCATCAAACTCCCCTGCTCCAGCAGGGGAGTTTTCCCTTTTCTAGGAAAGCATTTCTAACGCTCTGTCTTGTCTATTAAAATAGATGATGCTATAATGAGCTGTGACATGACCCACGGACAGACCCGTTTGCTCTTTTTTCAAACGGGAAAAGAGGTATTTTTATGACTTATCAAGAGGAATTTATCACCTTTATGGTGCGCTCTGGTGTATTGACCTTCGGAGATTTCACCACCAAATCCGGTCGGAAAACCCCCTATTTCATCAACACCGGCAATTACAAAACCGGTGCCCAGGCCGCCCGTCTGGGCGACTACTACGCAGCCTGTCTCCAGGAACATCTGCCGGCAGACACCACCGCCCTGTTCGGCCCCGCCTATAAGGGCATCCCCCTGGCTGTCTCTGCCGCCGCCTCCCTGTATCGCAACTACGGCCGTGACCTCCCCTACTGCTTCAACCGGAAAGAGGTGAAGGATCACGGCGAGGGCGGCTTCATGGTGGGCTATCAGCCTCAGGCCGGCGACGTGATCGCCATTGTGGAGGATGTCGTTACCGCTGGCACCGCCGTACGGGAATCCATCGCCCTGTTTGAGAAGGTAGCGCCTGTGAAGATCTCCAGCCTGTTCGTCTCGGTGGATCGGATGGAACGGGGCAGCGGCAGCTGCTCTACCCTGGACGAGCTGCGGCAGGAGTACGGCATCGCCGTCCACCCCATCGTCACGGTGCGGGACATCATCGACTTCCTCTATGAACGCCCCATCGACGGCAAGGTCTATATCGACCACGCCATGAAGGAGCGCATGGAAGCGTACTTGCGTCAGTACGGCGCAGAGTGATCTGATCTGTCCATTAAAGCAAATAGAAAGAGAGTGGTTGATTTGAAAGAAAAGAACTGCCATACTGGACACCGGCAACGGTTAAAGGACCGTTTTCTTCGCAACGGTGAAGTGGCGTTTGAGAACCATGAGTTGTTGGAACTTCTCCTCTTTTACGCCATCCCACAAGGGGATACCAACCCTTTGGCACACCGTCTGATCAACCACTTTGGCTCCCTGGCTGGCGTCTTTGACGCTTCTGTTTCCGATCTTATGCAGGTGCCTGGCGTTGGGCAGCACACTGCCTTGCTCATCCATATGCTGCCCCAGATCGCCCGTCGGTATCACATCGACCGTTCTGCCCGCGGCAATGTGCTGCGTAATACCTTTGATTACGCAGACTGGCTGCGTCCATATTTCTTCGGTGCGCGAAATGAGATGGCATATATGCTGTGCATGAACGCCAAGGGGAAGGTTATGGGCTGTGATTTGATTGATGAAGGGGATTTGACCTCGTGCGCATTGTTTACCCGTCAGGTAGCAGAGATTGCTATACGCTATCGTGCCTCCGCTGTGGTGCTGGCTCACTGTCATGTGGTGGGTTCCACCCAGCCCTCCTACGCAGATCATGAAGCCACTCTGGCCTGCCGCAAGATGTTGGATCGACTGGACATCGAACTGTTGGATCACCTGATCTTCTGCGATGGCGACTACGTTTCTTTGGCGCAGACTGGGGAATTACATCGGTTTTGATGTGCTCTGGTTCCTCTCCCTTGCTCGGGGCGAATGAATCGCCCCTGCGCCAAGGTTTTCCTCCGGAAAACGCTTGTGACGCCGCTCTTGCGGCGATGGCTGATCGCCTGTGTTTATTTTCGTTTGAAAGGCTGGTGTTTCTTTCGTGCCTGAATTTAAAGTTGTCAGCCCCTTCGAGCCTTCCGGCGATCAGCCGGAGGCCATTGACGCCATCGCCAATGGTATCGAGCTGGGGCTGGATGAGCAGACCCTACAGGGGGTCACCGGCAGCGGCAAGACCTTCACCATGGCCAAGGTCATCGAACGGGTGCAGCGTCCTACGCTGGTGCTGGCGCACAACAAAACGTTGGCCGCCCAGCTCTGTGCGGAGTTCAAAGAGTTTTTCCCGAACAATGCTGTCGAGTATTTCGTCTCCTACTACGACTATTATCAGCCAGAGGCATATATCCCCCACACGGACACCTTCATTGAAAAGGACGCCAGCATCAACGAGGAGATCGACCGGCTGCGCCACAGCGCCACCTCCGCCCTCTTTGAACGGCGGGATGTGATCGTTGTCTCCTCCGTCAGCTGCATCTACGGTCTGGGCAACCCCATCGACTACAAAAATATGGTCATCAGCCTGCGCACTGGCATGGAGTATGACCGAAACGCTCTGCTGAAAAAGCTCATCGAGATCCGCTACGAGCGCAACGACATCGCCTTTGACCGAAATATGTTTCGTGTACGAGGAGACACGGTGGAGATCTATCCGGTCTACGCCAAGGAACACGCCATTCGGGTGGAGTTCTGGGGAGATGAGGTGGATCGCATCAGCGAGATCAACGTGGTCACCGGTGCGCCGGTGCGCATCCTGAATCACGTTGCCATCTACCCCGCCAGCCACTATGTCACCACCAAGGACAAGCTGGCGCGGGCACTGGCGGAGATCGAAGCCGAGATGTGGAAGCAGGTGGAGTTCTTCCAGAGCCAGGGCAAGGCCATTGAAGCGCAGCGCATCCGTCAGCGCACCCAATACGACATGGAGATGATACGGGAGCTTGGGTACTGCCAAGGCATTGAAAACTATTCCAGAGTCATTGCGGAGCGGCCGGCTGGTTCTCCGCCGATGACCCTATTGGACTACTTTCCCGATGACTTTTTGTTGTTTATCGACGAGTCCCATGTGACCCTGCCCCAGGTGCGAGCCATGTATAACGGCGACCGAGCCAGAAAGACCACGTTGGTGGACTACGGCTTTCGGCTGCCCTGCGCCTATGACAACCGGCCGCTGAAATTCGAGGAATTTGAGCAGCGGCTGAACCAGGTGGTCTACGTCTCCGCCACCCCCGGCGCCTATGAGCGGGAACGCTCTGGCCAGCTAGTGGAGCAGATCATCCGTCCCACCGGGCTGCTGGATCCGCTCATCGAGGTGCGTCCCGTCACGGGGCAGATTGATGATCTGCTGGCGGAGATCCAAGCCCGCTCCGCACGAAAGGAACGGGTGCTGGTGACCACGCTGACTATCAAGATGGCGGAGGATTTGACGGAATATCTCATCAAGGCTGGTGTGAAGGCCAAGTATATGCACCACTCCATCAAGACCATTGAGCGGACGGAGATCATCCGTGACCTGCGTCTAGGTGTCTTTGATGTGCTGGTGGGCATCAACCTGCTCCGAGAGGGGCTGGACTTGCCGGAAGTGTCCCTGGTGGCCATTTTGGACGCAGACAAGGAGGGCTTTTTGCGCAGCGAGACCGCTCTCATTCAGACCATCGGCCGTGCCGCTCGGAATGCCGATGGCATGGTCATCCTGTACGCCGACAAGATCACGCCCTCTATGGATCGCGCCATCACGGTCACAGAGGAACGGCGTGCCAAGCAGGACGCCTTCAACAAGGCCCACGGCATCGTGCCCAAGACCATCCAAAAGGACATCCGAGATCTGCTGGAGCTGAGCAAGCCAGTGGAAGAAAGCCGCAAGAAGGGCAAGCTCACCGCACAAGAGCGTGCCGCTCACATCGCCCAGCTGGAGAAGGCCATGAAGGAGGCCGCCAGCCGGTTGGAGTTCGAGCTGGCCGCCGCCTTGCGAGATCAAATCATCGAGCTGAAGGGGCAGTCATAAGCCTGTTTCAAAGAAGGAATTCAAATCACTATGCAAGATCGCATTATTGTCAAAGGCGCACGCGCCAATAACCTGAAAAACATCGACGTGGAAATTCCACGGGACAAGCTGGTGGTGGTCACCGGCCTGTCCGGCAGCGGGAAAAGCTCCCTGGCGTTTGACACCATCTACGCCGAGGGGCAGCGCCGGTATGTGGAGTCCCTTTCCAGCTACGCCCGAATGTTCCTGGGGCAGATGGACAAGCCTGACGTGGACTCCATTGACGGCCTCTCCCCTGCCATCTCCATCGACCAAAAGACCACCAGCAAAAACCCCCGCTCCACTGTGGGCACGGTGACGGAGATTTACGATTACCTCCGTCTGCTCTGGGCACGGGTGGGCACCCCCCACTGTCCCAACTGCGGCAAAGAGATCAAACAGCAGACCATTGACCAGATCGTAGATCAGGTGCTGGCTCTGCCGGAGGCCACCCGTATCCAGGTGCTGGCTCCGGTGATTCGGGGGAAGAAAGGCACCCATGAGAAGGTGTTCGAGGACGCCCGCCGTTCCGGCTATGTCCGAGTGCGGGTGGACGGGAATCTATTTGACCTGTCCGAGGAGATCCCCCTGGAGAAGAACATCAAGCACAACATTGAGATCATCGTAGACCGGCTGGTCATCCGTCCGGACATCACCCAGCGGCTGACGGACAGCTGCGAGATTGCCTCCAAGCTCTCTGGCGGCATTGTGGTCATCAACCTGGTGCGGGAGGACAAAGACCTGCTGTTCAGCCAGAACTACGCCTGCGAGGACTGCGGCATCTCCATCGAAGAACTGTCTCCCCGCTCCTTCTCCTTCAACAACCCCTACGGAGCCTGTCCCACCTGTGCTGGGCTGGGGCATCAGATGAAGGTAGATCCGGATATTGTCATTCCCAACAAGGAGCTGTCCATTCTGGACGGCGCCATCTGCGCCAGTGGGTGGAACAACATCCGTGGGGACGGCATCAGCCGGATGTACTTTGACGCCCTGTCCAAGAAGTTTCACTTCCGGCTGGACACGCCGGTGAAACAGCTCTCTCCGGAGGTCATGGACATCATCCTCCACGGCACCAAGGGGGAAAAGCTGACCCTCCACTACGACCAGCCTCGGGGCAAGGGCACCCTGTACCAGCCCTTTGAGGGGATCTTGAACAACCTGGAGCGCCGCTATCGGGAGACCCACAGCGACAGCAGCAAACGGGATTTGGAGGAGCTGATGACCGAGTGTCCCTGTCCCACCTGCCACGGCAGGCGGCTGCGGAAGGAGCTGCTGGCGGTGACGGTGGGCGGACTGGCCATCGACCAGTTCTGTGACCTGCCCATCGACCAGTCTTTGGACTTCATGAACCATCTGGAGCTGACCCATCAGCAGCAGCTCATCGGCGACCAAATCTTGCGGGAGATCCGCACCCGCCTGGGCTTTTTGCAGAACGTAGGGCTGTCCTATCTAACCTTGAGCCGGAAGGCGGGCACTCTGTCCGGCGGCGAGAGCCAGCGTATCCGGCTGGCCACCCAGATTGGCTCCTCCCTCATGGGAGTGCTGTATATCCTGGACGAGCCGTCTATCGGCCTGCACCAGCGGGACAATGACTTGCTGCTTGCCACCTTGAAAAACCTCCGCGACCTGGGCAACACCCTCATCGTGGTGGAACACGATGAGGACACCATGCGGGCGGCGGACTACCTCATTGACGTAGGGCCTGGCGCCGGCGTCCACGGGGGACAGATCGTGGCGGCTGGCACGGCAGAAGAAGTGATGAACACACCGGGGAGCCTCACTGGCGACTATCTGGCTGGGCGCAGGAAGATCTTGGTGCCTGCCGTCCGCCGGAAGGGCAATGGCAAGTGGCTCACCGTTCGTGGGGCATCGGAGAACAACCTGAAGCATCTGGATGTGTCCGTTCCCCTGGGAACCTTCACCGTGGTGACCGGAGTCTCCGGCAGTGGGAAATCCAGTCTGGTGAATGAAGTTTTATACAAAAAGCTGGCGGTGGACTTGAACCGAGCCAAGTGCCGTCCAGGCAGGCATGACGCCATGGAGGGCGAGGCGTTTCTGGACAAGGTCATCAACATCGACCAGTCCCCCATCGGCCGCACCCCCCGCTCCAACCCAGCCACCTACACCGGCCTGTTCAACGACATCCGTGAGCTGTTCGCCCAGACGCCGGACGCCAAGGCACGGGGGTACAACTCCGGCCGGTTCTCCTTCAACGTCCGAGGCGGGCGCTGCGAGGCTTGCTCCGGTGACGGTCTCATCAAGATCGAAATGAACTTCCTGCCTGATGTGTACGTCCCCTGCGAGGTCTGCAAGGGCAAGCGGTACAATCGGGAGACTTTAGAGGTCAAGTACAAGGGCAAGAATATTTGGGAAGTGCTGGACATGACCGTAGAGGAAGCGGCGGAGTTTTTCCAGGCCATCCCCAAGATTGCCAAGCGACTGACCACGCTGGCGGATGTGGGGCTGGGCTATGTGAAGCTGGGGCAATCCTCCACCACCCTCTCCGGCGGTGAGGCACAGCGGGTGAAGTTGGCTACGGAGCTGTCCAAGCGCTCCACTGGCAAGACCATCTATATTCTGGACGAACCCACCACCGGTCTGCACACCGACGATGTGCGGCGGCTCATCGACGTGCTCCAACTGCTGGTGGAGGCTGGGAACACGGTGCTGGTCATCGAGCACAATCTGGACGTCATCAAGACGGCAGACTACCTCATCGACCTGGGCCCCGAAGGGGGCGCTGCTGGCGGCACCATCGTCTGCACCGGTACGCCGGAGGAAGTGGCTCAGTGCGCCCAGTCCTACACCGGCAAGTATCTGAAATCTGTCCTGTAAGCAGGCCGGAGGAAAGGAATCAAATTTATGCTCACAACCCTGCACACCTTCTGGGTCTGGGTCACCAGCACCTTGGTCGGCAAGATCGTGGCTTCCGGCTTTATCTCCATGCTCCCTCTGGTGGAGCTGCGCGCCGGCATCCCCATTGCGGTGGGACTGGGTCTGGAACCGCGCATCGCCATTCTGACCTGTATCGTTGCCAACATCCTCCCCATCCCCTTTATCATTCTGTTCATCCGAAAGATTTTCGCCGTGGTGCGCAAGTGGAGCGCCACCTTTGAGAAGCTCATCTCCAAGGTGGAGGCCAAAGCCTACAAACATCAGGACATGATCGACAAGTACGCCGCTATGGGGCTGTTCATCCTCACTGCTATCCCCCTGCCGGGGACAGGCGCATGGACAGCCTCTCTGCTGGCGACCCTGATGGATATGCGTCTCTCCCGCGCCTTCTTCCCCATTGCGTTGGGAGTGGTGGGCGCTGGCACCATCATGGCGATTTTGTCCTATGGCGTAGCTGCGCTGGTAGTCTGAGGCACCTTTTGTCCTGGTCTTGCGTAAGCTGGGATGAGGTGAAGGATATGACAGCCATTTTACTTGCAGCACTGGCGGCGGTCGGCCTATTCACCCTGCTCTGGCTGGGGCTGGGACGACTGCTGATTCCCACGCACAGCGTACACCTGCTACTCCCGGTGAAGGGAGACGGCGGGGATCTGGAACATAACCTGAAGGGACTGCACTGGCTCCACACAGCTGGTCTGCTGGATGCTCAGATCGACCTGCTGGATGCAGGTCTGTCCGATGCCGGACGGGAGCGAGTAGAGCGGCTGCTGCGCAGTGAGAGCAGTCTGCACCTGTATGAGCACAGGCAATGAAATACCCTGCGGTGAGACGGTCGTCTTGCCGCAGGGTTTCTTTTACTCGCTTTGTCTGTCAGTTGTCCTGTAGTTTTTCTGCACATTTTTCTGTAAACTGTTGAAAAACGCTTGGAGGACAATACTTTGACAGATCATATTTTTGGCTATGCACGCGTGAGCACAAAGGAACAGCGAGAGGATCGTCAGCTGGATGCGCTGACTGCGCTGCACATCGACCCCAGGCACATCTATGTGGACAAGCAATCTGGGAAGGATTTCGACCGCCCCATGTATCGGAAGCTGCTGCGGCGGCTGAAAAAAGACGATCTGCTCTATATCAAGAGCATTGATCGTCTGGGGCGCAATTATCGTGAGATTTTGGAGCAGTGGCGCATCCTGACCAAGGAGAAGGAGGTGGATATTGTCGTGCTGGATATGCCCTTGCTGGACACCCGTCGGGGAAAGGATCTGATGGGGACGTTTTTGAGCGATATTGTCCTGCAAATTCTGTCCTTTGTGGCGGAGAACGAGCGCACGGCGATCCATCAACGGCAGGCAGAGGGAATCGCTGCCGCTCGGGCACGGGGGGTACGATTTGGCAGGCCACCCAATCCGCTGCCTGACAACTTTTCCGAAATGTGCCGCCAATGGAGGGCTGGGGAGATGACCTGCACGGCAGCAGCACAAGCCTGCGGGATGGCATTGACCACCTTCCGATACCAGGCGGCGAAATTACAACAGGATTACACGAAAAAAAACGTTTACCGCAATGTATAGGTTTTGGTAAACGTTATATTTACGCTTATATTTTATCATATTTTACAAGTAATGTCAACCTCGGCGTGCTTTTCTACTAAATCCAGGAATTCATAACTGCTTGCCAAAATCTATAGAAAGTTGCAACTGAAAAGGAGCTTGCCATGAGCCTGATTGCCGACTTATCTACTGTCACCAGCCATCAAGAAGGGACATTCCGATTGGTACTCCCTGACACAGAGGAGGAAGGGTTCCCATCGTTCTCCGGTGTCTGCACTGTGACGACCTGTCAAAATACCAACTGCACAGTGAACCTCCCGCTCACTCCCAAGCTGACCACCTTCCCCAGGTGGCAGCCCAGCCTGCTGAGCAGCCATTCCTTTAGCTGGTGCGCCAGTCCGGAGACGCTCTCCATCCACCGGTTCGCCTTGATCCCGTCTGCTTGACCACGCTTCCTATCTGACCCGCCTGTTTGTGTGTGTGCAGGCGGGTCATCCCATCTACCCATCTGCACAGAGTGATGAAAAAATCCGAACCTGGCTCCATTCAGAGCTGGTTCGGATTCTTTTTTCTGGTACGCCTGAAGGGACTCGAACCCACACGCATTGCTGCACGAGAACCTAAATCTCGCATGTCTACCAATTCCATCACAGGCGCATAGCGTCATCGTTCTTTTCCCTCTGCCTTCTGCACAGTGAGGGAACCGGAGCAGAATACACTTGCTCCATGAACATGGCTTATGTTACCACATCTCGCCGTGCCTGTCAAACACATTGCAAACCAACGCCTTCCCCGCTATAATAAGCTCCGTAGAAATCGGAGGTTTTTCCCTATGAATGAACGCATTTCCACTCTGTCCCATCTGATACTCCCCTTGCTGGAATGGTTCCGTGACAACCAGCGCACCCTGCCCTGGCGCAGCGATCCCACCCCATACCATGTATGGGTGTCCGAGATCATGCTCCAGCAGACTCGGGTGGCCGCCGTGCTGGGCTATTATCGGCGCTTTATGGAAGCGCTGCCTACGGTGGCGGATCTGGCGCAGGTGGAGGAAGATCAGCTGTTGAAGTTGTGGCAGGGCTTGGGTTATTACAATCGGGCGCGGAACCTGCAAAAGGCTGCTCGGCAGATTATGGAACAATTTGGGGGGCAATTCCCCCGCTCCTATCCAGACTTACTCTCCCTAGCTGGCGTGGGAGACTACACCGCCGGCGCCATCGCCTCCATTGCCTTCGGCCTGCCGGAACCGGCGGTGGATGGCAACGTCCTTCGAGTGGTCACCCGTATCACCGGAGATCCCTCGGACATCTCTCAAGCGGCCACCAAAAAGGTCATCCGTGCCGCTCTGGCGGAGGTCATCCCCCTCCAAGCGCCTGGGGACTTCAATCAGGCACTGATGGAGCTGGGTGCGCTGGTCTGCCTGCCCAACGGCGCACCGGACTGTGCACACTGTCCGGCGCACGGATTTTGTGCAGCGCATTTGACGGGGAAAACCGCTCAAATTCCTGTGAAAGGTGCAAAAAAGCCTCGGAAGATAGAGGAACGGACGGTGTATCTGTTGTTCCACTGCGGACAGGTCGCCCTCCGTCGTCGGCCTGCCAAGGGACTGCTGGCGGGGCTGTGGGAGTTTCCCAATGAAGTGGTCGGGTCTGCCGAATCGGCCGGCTGGGGGCTGGACTTGACCCAGGCAGAGGTCTGCGGTGCCGGCCGGCATATTTTTACCCCTCGAGAGTGGCATATGACCGGCAAGCAACTGTTTCTGACCAATGAAACTCTGCCGGAAGGCTGGGTGTGGGCAGATGAGAAAGCGTTCTGTGAAACCTACGCCGTCCCCAACGCATTCTCCGCCTTCCTGCCTGCTGTGGAGGCTTATTTTGCCCAATGGAGAGGAGGGCTATCATGATTTGTAATCTCTGTCCCCGCAACTGCAACGCCCTGCGCACAGATACAAAAGGCGGTGGCCTGTGCGGGATGCCCGCCCTGCCGGTGGCTGCACGGGCGGCACTGCATCAGTGGGAGGAGCCGCCCATCTCCGGCACTCGGGGCAGCGGCACCCTCTTTTTCTCCGGCTGCCCCCTGCAATGTGTGTTCTGCCAGAACGAGCCCATCAGCCACCAAGGTCGGGGCAAGGCCATCACGCCGGAGCATCTGCGTGCCCTCTGCTTCCAGCTCATCGACCAGGGCGCCCACAACATCAATTTCGTCACCCCCACCCACTACACCCATGTGCTCCTGGATGTGCTGCGGGAGCCGCTGCCGGTGCCGGTGGTGTGGAATACCGGCGGGTATGAGAAGCTGGAAACCCTGCGGGCATTGGAGGGCAAGGTGGACATTTATCTGCCGGACTTGAAGTATCTCAATGCTGACGTGGCACAGCGGTATTCTGCGGCGCCTGATTATCCGGAGGTAGCTGCAGCGGCTATTTTGGAGATGTTCCGGCAGGTAGGGCCGGTGGAATATGCTGCGGACGGCACCCTGAAGAAAGGGGTTATCATCCGACATCTGGTGCTGCCTGGGCAACTATCTGGGGCAAAGGACGTGATGGACTGGGTGGCGGAGCATTTTGAACCGGGTCAGGTGTTGTTCTCCTTGATGAGCCAGTATCTTCCCTGGGGCAAGGCGGAGCAATATCCGGAGATCAACCGCCGCCTGCGGAAGGGGGAAGCTCGAAAGGCGGCGGAGTATATGGAGCTGCTGGGACTGGATGGGTTCGTGCAGGAGCAGAGCGCCGCCAGCGACCAATTTATCCCCGATTTTGACTTTACAGGGCTTTAAGCGTAAAAAACAGACTGCTGCAAGCGCATGGTCTTGCAGCAGTCCTTTGCCAACGTGATAGAGGGAAGCAATGCAATGATTGTGTACGTTGGATCCTATTTACTTTTTCTTCAGCAGCGTTGCCTTCACAACCCCTTTGGGATCTTTGATCAGCAGCACCACCAGCCAAACGATCAGCCCCAGTGCCACAACAGACAGGCCAAGGAAGAAGTCATTGAGCATATCCATCGGCGCAGGGGTGAAATATTCTGAGTGGAGTTCTGCGTATTCAAAGATGGCGTCTACCAGCCACATGAGAGAGGCGCCCCAATACAGGAAGCAGAGCGCCGCCCCACAGCAGATTGCAGAGCCACTGGAGCTTACGGGAGAACGGGATCGCAGTTTCTTCCGCCGTATGTGCAGTTCCCTTCTTCTTTTCTTTCATTTTGACCACCTGAGCAGCAGCCGTTACCACTGCGGCCTCTGCTACCGGAACCAAAAAACAAGCCATTTTGATTTCCTTCTCTGTCTCTTTTCCTGTTCCGTGATCGGGCATTTTTCGCCTGCTTTCAGGGAACAGCACTCTCGATACCTTCATTATAGTATCCGTTCCAATTTTTCAAAGCCCCATAGGGGGATATAAAAATGACCAAAAATAGCCCGTTCCTTTCTGCAATTATGCCGAACTTTTGTCCCGCACTTTCCTACGCAAACTGCCAATCTCAAAAAAGGACTGCCCCATCTGCTCTGAATGGGGCAGTCCTTTTCGTTTCAGCGATCATCCACAAGCGGTGTTCCGCTCCGGCAGGACGAAATAGATGCTCAGGCCGCCGATGATGACCACGATGCCCACCAGCTGCTGCAAGGAGATGGACTCGTGCAGGAACAGATAGGCCAGGATGCACGTTCCGATGGGCTCGCCCAAAATACTCATGGTCACCGCCGAGGCAGGGAGCTTGTTGAGCAGGAGGTTGAAGATAAACTGTCCCCCGATGGTGGATACCAGCGCCAATCCCAAAAAGGCCAGCCAGGTCACATCTGTATAACCCACGAAGGAATCTCCCTGGGTCAGCGTATACCCAGCCAGCGCCACGGCGCTGACACAATAGCTCAGGACAGAGTAGGTGACCGTAGAGACTTCCTGCCGAACGGTCTGCCCGATGAAGAAGTAGCAGGCGATGACCCCTGCCGCCCAAAAGGCGATCACATCCCCCACCAGCCCCCTGCCGCTGATCTGAAAGTCTCCGGCTCCGATGATGACGCAGCCCGCCAAGGCGATGGCACAGCCGCTGATTGCGGTGGCTTTCAGCTTGCTGTGCAAAAAGACACGCTCCAGCGCCAAGGAAAAGAGCGGCTGAAGGGAAACCAACACGGTGGAGCTGGCAATGGAGGTAAAGCGCAGGGACTCGAACCACATGACATAGTGCAGCGCCAAAAACAGCCCCGCCGCAATGATCTTTCCCCACTGTCCTCCGCTCAGCTCCCGCACCTCTGTCCGAGCTTCTTTCCGGAGCAACAGGAAGGGGAACAGCGCAAGGGCTGCTAGGAACAGGCGGTAAAAAGCGGTAACACCAGAGGGGGCATCGGCCAGCTTGACGAAGATGGCCGATGTGGACAGGGCAAAAACGCCGCTGAACAGGATCAGGTAGGTTTTGAGGTTGGAATACATAGGCTTTCTCGACTTCTCTCTGAATTTTATGAATACAACCTGTATTTTACGCATTTTACCGGAACGATGCAAGAGGGCAGACGATATAAAAAACCCGTCAATCTGTTTGATTGACGGGTTTGGGATGATCGGAAAAACGATCTGCTCAGTCAGCCACATAGGGCAACAGGGCGATCTGACGGGCGCGCTTGATGGCGACGGTCAGCTGACGCTGATGCATGGCACAGGTGCCGGTGGTACGACGGGGCAGGATCTTGCCGCGCTCGGAAATGTAACGGCGCAGTTTTGCGGTATCCTTATAATCGATCTGCTGGACCTTGTCCACGCAGAAGGAACAAACCTTTCTGCGCTTACGGCCGCGAGGACCTCTATCATAAGCCATAACAGAAACCTCCTTATTTGAGATGGGATCACCCAACTGTGATCCGTTTAGAACGGCAGTTCGCCGTCATTATCGCTCAGTTCCGCGAAGCCGCCGCTGTCGGGAGCGCCGAAGTTCGCGGGGGGCGCATAGTTGCCGGAACCGCCTGCGGGGGCGGCAGGGGCTGCGCCATAGGGATCGTAGCCGCCCTGGGGGGCGCCATAGGGTGCGCCGCCGGAAGGCTGGCCGTCTCGACGGGGGGAGTCGCAGAAAAAGACGTTGTCTGTCACGACCTCTGCCGCCACCCGACGATTACCATCCCGATCCGTGTAGTCACGCATCTGCAGGCGGCCTTCCACCAGCATCATACGGCCTTTGGTAAAGTAGCGGGAGACAAACTCCGCTGTATTGCGCCAGGACACGACGTTGATAAAGTCTGCATTCTGGGCATTGGGGTCTTTGCTCTTGTAACCCCGATCCACAGCCAAGCGATAGGATGCCACCGGCGTCCCCTGCTGGGTGTGGCGCAATTCGGGGTCTGCTACCAGCCGACCCTGCAGAAATACCTTGTTAAGCACTAGAGCGCCTCCTTATTCGGGCTGTTCGACCACGATAGCGCGGATAATGCCGTCGGTAATGTTGTAAATACGGGTCAGTTCTGCGGGGAAATCAGTCTTGGACTCAAAGGTCATCAGGACGTAATAACCCTCGTTCTTGTGGTTGATGGGATAGGCCAGACGGCGCTTGCCCCATTCGTTCACTTCACCCAGGGTCGCATTCTGCTCCACCAGGGTCTTGAACTTTTCCACGATGGCTGCGGTTGCCTCATCAGTCAGAGTAGAATCAACGACGAAAATCGTTTCGTACTTACCACCGAGTTTTGCCATGTTTTTGCACCTCCTTATGGACATATGTCCTCTGCTCTTTGGCAGAGGAAAGGGATGCCTGCATCTATTTGCAGACCTAACTATTTTACCATAAAACAGCGATTTGTCAAGGATTTTTTCCGGTTCCGCGCCTGTTCCTCCGATCCTCGCCCTTTGATTTTCTTCAGTCTATCACAAAGGGTGGGTCAAAAACCGGACAGGCTGTCGTTCAGATTTCCCCCAGCCGCTCCGGCTGCATCAGACTGCGCAGAACGGGGATGCGGGGCAGCACCCGCAGCAGCAGCGTCCCCACCAGGCCGCAGGCGGCCGCTTCTCCAATGCCTACGGTGAGTCCGTTCCATGCCCAGGCGGCGAAAAAGGCCGAGCCGAAGCCGTTTGTCTCAAACCAGGCGATCTCCGCCCCAACAATGACCATATTGCACAGCACCGGCGGGATGGGTGCCATCCAGCGTTTGGGGACGTGCGCCGTCCAAAGGGCGGCGATGAGGGTGGCCAGGGTGCCCATGATCCAATCCAGAGCATAGGGAGAGCCGATGAGATTGGAGAGGAAACAGCCCAAGGTCAGGCCGGGGATGGCCTCCGGACAGAGCCACGCCAGCACAGTCATCCCCTCTGCCAGCCGGAATTGGATAGGGCCGAAGGACAGGACAGGCAGAGCCAAGGTCAGGACGGTGTAAAGGGCGGCGATGACTGCGCCCAGGCAGAGTCTTGCCATCTGGTTTCGTTGTTTCATATGTAGTTGCCTCCATTTTGGTATTTAGAGTATGGTGCTGTTTCACGCCACACAGCGGCACAGGGCTGTACTTGTCCCTGGCCGGTTGGACCGGGTTTGGAAACCAGTCAAGATTATTGTACCCCCTTTTGGCTGGGTTTGCAATCGGCGTTTACACAGAAAACAGACGCAGGAGCGCCTGTTTTCTACAAAATCATGTTGTTTTCAAATCCACGGCGCCACCGCCCCCAACAGCACTAAGACAGCGCCGGAGAGCATCGCTCCATACTGGTACAGCCACCCCCGCAGGGCGCAGCGTCCCAGCGCACCGCCTAGGAAGATCGCCAGAACGGTGATGACGCAGTTGCACAAAGCTGCCGCCCAGGCGCTGCTGCCGGCCAAGCCGGCGCCGATGCCCAGCCCCATGTTGTTTCCGGCCAAAGTCAGGGAGAGCGCCAGACACTCCCCCCATCCCACCGGCACAGGCGTTGTTTTGGGTGGTTCCTCCCGCAGGGCATCGATCATCATCCACACGCCCATGGCAATGAGCAGCCCGCCCCCTGCTTTTTTCGCCGTCAGAGCCGCCAAACATCCAGCCGCCCAATGCCCCAGCGTCAGCGCCAGCCAAGTGGCCGCTGTGGTGACCACCCCGATGACTGCCACTGCACCTAATGTAAACTGTCTGCGCCGCAGGCTCCAGCCCATGGCCAACAGGACGGTGTCCACATTGGCCGTCAGCAGCACGCAGATCAGCGAGATCCATTCGCCCATTTCACATTCCTCCCCCGGTTCTTCCGTCTTGCGGCAAATCGCCGTTGTGTCAGACTATGAACGGAGCGCAGATTCTGTGAAAGTGAGTGGAAAAACCGGTTCCCTCAGGGGGCAGAATATGATATACTGGCACATACATTGACCCAATCGGAACGATAGGAGGAACGTCCATGCTGTCTGCAAAAGAAGAATTCATCCAAATCTATCGCGCCAATATCACCCGCCCCGGCGCAGAGGAGCTGCTGGACTATCTGGAGTACAAGAGCGACTTTTTCACCGCCCCCTCCTCCGCTCGGTTTCACGGCAGCTACGAGGGCGGTCTGTGTGAGCACAGCGTCAACGTGTACCACTGCCTGGTGGACTACCTGGCACGGGAACGAGTACAGGAACTGTACGGGATGGAGTACTCGGCGGAGACGGTGGCCATCGTTGCTCTGCTCCACGACCTGTGCAAGATCGGCTGTTACCGGCCAGGCACCCGCAACGTGAAGGGTTCGGACGGCAAGTGGAAATCAGTGCCCACCTATCAATTTGACGACCCCATGCCCTACGGACATGGGGAAAAGAGCGTATATATCGTCAACGGCTACCTGCGCCTGACCCGAGAGGAGGCTTTTGCCATCCGCTACCACATGGGCTTCTCCGGCGATGAGGACAAGCGCAATGTGGGCAAAGCCTTCCAGATGTATCCCCTGGCCTTTGCCCTGAGCACCGCTGACTGCGAGGCCACCTATTTCCTAGAGGGAACGCCCTCCTGACCGGACTCCATGCCACACCACTGAGAAAGGACAAGATCGTCATCCCATGAATCTGCAAGAAGAACGCCTGAGCGGCAAGCACGTTTTTAAAGGTCGCATCATTGACCTGGAAGTAGACCAAATCCAGCTTCCGGACGGACATAACAGCATTCGGGAGGTTATCAATCACCCCGGCGGAGTGGCCATCGCCGCCCTGAACGAACGGGATGAGCTGCTGATGGTGCGCCAATTCCGCTATCCCTTCCGCACCGTCCTGCTGGAGCTGCCCGCCGGCAAACTGGAGCCGGGAGAGATCCCCTTGGAAGCCGCCAAGCGGGAACAGAAGGAGGAGACGGGCACCCAAGCGGAGGAATATCTTTCCCTGGGCAAATACTTTGCCACTCCCGCCTACTGCACGGAGCAGATTTATCTGTGGGCCTGTCGGGTGACCGCCTTTGGGGAGCAGCACTTAGATGAAGGGGAGTTTTTAGAGGTGGTGACCGTTCCCCTGGAAAAAGCCGTTGCAATGGTGCTCAACAATGAAATTTCCGATGGAAAGACGCAAGTTGGGATTTTAAAGACATATGTTTTGGTGAAAGGTGGCAAACTGTAAGCAGATTTCGCCAAAGGAGCTGCCGCCGTCATGAACCATCCTCGTCTGACGCATTTGACCGCTGTCCTTGTCGGGACGGCGGTTTTCTTCACTCTCTTGACCGCCGCAGGCACAAAAAAAGCCGCCCAGGCGGTGTCTGGGACGGTGCGTACTGCCGCTGTGGTCTGCACGGGGGCGGTCTGCTATGATGCGCCCCAAACTCTGTCGGCAGCGGATTTTTGTGATTTCGATGGGACAGGTGCTGTGACCCAGGGGGCGGTGCTCTCCTTCACGGAGCTGGTGGATCTATCCGTGGAAGGGTTACGGGAGGGGGCTGGAACAGGCGCTTCCAACTATCAGGTGCTGGAATCGGCGCTGACTCTGATCGAACGGTTCACCGTACAGCAGCGGGAACGCTACAAAAACACCCTGTTCCGTCTGACTCTGCCGCCGGGGGTGTATGAGCTTGACGGCAGCGGACAGCCCCTTCCCATCTACCAAAACACATGGCTGTCCATGCAGGGCGTGACCCTGCGCAAGAGCGACAGCGCCTGTTCCGCTCTGCTGCGGAACACGCCGATGGGAAGTTCCTTTACCGGATATGAGGCCAACTCCAACCTGGTTCTCACCGGCGGAGTGTGGGAAGTGCCGCTGAAGCGTTTCGATCCCTGTTCGGAGGAGGATCGGTTTTCCGTCCTCCGGTTCGGCCACTGCCGGAACGTACTCTTGGCTGGAGTCACTGTCTCCGGCTGCGTAAATGGGCATCACCTGGAGCTGTGCGGGGTGGAACGATGTTCGGTGGTAGACAGCAGCTTTCAAGGATATTTGGACACGGAATATCACGGCAAAGGGGACAAAAAGGAAGCCATCCAGCTGGATGTCGTGAACAACCGCTGGGTGGCGCCTGGGTTTCCTGCCTTTGACGACACCATCACCCGAGATGTCCTCATCTACGGCTGCGCCTTCCGCCGCCTCTGTCGGGGCATTGGCGGTCACAACGCCGTCTACGGCCGCAGTTACACCAAGATTGCCATCCAGCACAACACCTTCTCCCACCTGTCCGGAGAGGGCGTTTACGCCCTGAACTACGCCCACGCTGACCTCTCCCACAACAAAATGAAACAGGTGGCCGGCGGCGTCACATTGCTGGCGCTCACCGACCACCCGGATGATGCGTATTACGCCCCTGCCCAAGGGGCTTTGCCCGCCTTCGGCCAGCTCCCCAGCCAGTCCCATCACCTAACTGTGACGGACAATCAGATCACCGTCTCAGGCGATTCGGAACCTGCCATCACGATTTCAGGCGGGGTCTATGAGGACGCCCAATTTGCCGATGCCTATGGCAGCAGGACATTTTGGGTGGAGGATGTGACCTTAGCACAGAACCAGGTCATGGGCGGAGGTATCGTTCAAAACTATGTGCGGGATTAGACCAGGAGGGCATAGTTACGGATGTTCTGATAGCACTCAAACTTCATCCCCACCTCCGGAATGATCCCGCAGAAGGTGAAGCCGAACTTGTCGTGGAGCCGCTGGCTGGCCTCGTTGCCATCGGTGATGACGGACACCACCAGGTGGGTGCGGTCGTCCGCTCTGGCCATATCCAGGATCGTCTCCATCAGGGCAGTGGCCACACCCTTGCCTCGGTGTGCCCGTGCCACATAGATGGACAGCTCCACCGAGGAACGATAGGCTTCTTTGCTCCGATACTCAGATAGGCTGGCATAGCCCGCCGCCTTTCCATTTTCCAGCTCAGCGGTCAACAGAGGGTGATTATCCACGTTGTGGTGGGCGAACCATGCGCGCCACTCCGCCATGGTTCTTGGGTTCAAGTCCAGGGTGGAGATGCCATGGAGCACTTCATCGTTGTAGATGTCCAGCAGGGCGGGCAGGTCTTTTTCTTCTGCGATCCGGATATACACAAAGCAGCCTTCTTTCTTATGATTGTCAAGGGAGGGAAAACCTGTTATACTGAATATCATCCCATTGGGATGCGTTTGAGCACCTACCGCAAACAAGGCTTCCTTGTCTGCGGATTTCTTTTTTCAGGAGGTTTTCTCGATGTGGAATTACATATGGCCAGTTCTGTTGGTGGTAGGCGCCAACACCTTCTATCACATCTGCTCCAAGAGCACGCCGGACAACGTGCAGCCCTTCGCCACCTTGGTGGTGACCTATCTGGTGTCGGCGGCGTGCTGTCTGGTGCTGTTCTTTGTGACCAGTCCGGAGAAAAACCTGTTCGCCGCCTGGAAGCAGGTGAACTGGACGGCCTTTGCTTTCGGTCTTTGCCTAGTGGGATTGGAATTTGGCTATATCCAGCTCTACCGCGCTGGATGGAGTGTGAGCGTTGGTCCCTTGGTGTGCAACATCGCCTTGGCCTGCGTGCTGCTGGTCATAGGGGTACTGCTTTACAAGGAAACGCTCCACCTGACCCAAGTGCTGGGGATGCTGCTCTGTGTGGCCGGTCTGATCTTGGTCAACCGGTGATCTAATCAAAGGCCAGCGCCAGGTAACGGCTTTGTCCTTGGTTCCAACGGCGCTGGGTCTCTTTGTCCAGCCACTGCACCACCCCGAAGGGCTTGGGCGTTCCAGGCAGGACGGTGCGCACCAGGGCGCAGTCTGCGTGCAAGGCGGTCAGGACGGCCTGGGCGGCTTCCGCTTGTTGGCAGGAGAGCAGCTCTTTTAAGATGACGCTGCCGCCCCAACACTCGGCGGCGGCCACGCCATCGCCAATGCGGAACAAACCGCCGCCGCTGGCATCGCAGAGCATTTTTTGCCAGCACAAGCTCTCCAACGGGTAGCTGACGTGGCTGGCGCCCTGCAAAAACGCTTCCCGCAACACTTGATAGGTCGCTGCATCACACCGTTCCGCTGCTTGACGGGGCGGTGTGATGCTTTCCCGGGAAATCCTAGTCTCCCAGGTGAAGCAGGCAGTTTCATAGCCCAGGCTTTCGTAGAACCGGAACAGGGACGGCTCCCCCGGTACCATCATCACCGCTTTGGCGCCCGCTTTCCGCCCTTCCGCCTCTGTCCAGGCCAGCAGCGTCCGTCCGTACCCACGGCTCTGGCCGTCTGGGTGGGTGCAGAAGGCGTAGACGTACCACATGGGCACACTGTCCCCTTCCGGCAGGGTCATTTCCTGGGAAAAGACCAAAAGCATGGACTGCACCGCCCCATCCGCCTCCAAAAGCATCCCGTGGGACACGGCATCGCCCTGGTCAAAGCACAGGTCAAGATACGCCTGCTCGTCCCCAAAGCAACGCCGCCATAAGTCCTGCATTCGAGGGGCATCGGCAGGTGTGGCGCAGCGGAGGGTGATGCCGGCACTCACTGGAGGGTCTCCCCTTCCTTCAGCTCGGCAACGTATTTTTCCAGCAGCAAGTCCGGATGATAGCTGAGCTTGGCCTTGCGCAGGTTCTCCTCGCCCATGTCGTCCTCTCGATTCAGGTAGCGGATCTCCGGATGGTTTTTCCGGATCCATCGGGCGAACTCCCGATTGATCATGGGATATGCCCCCTGAATCTCACTGTGGGCCTTTTCAAAGAACACGTCATAGGTGTCCCCACCCAAACTCTTGCCGGCGGTGAACGCCACCGGCTTTCCGTCTGCCCGAAGCAGCAGCCCTTCCAGCCCCAGCTCCTGCTGGTGGATGAGACAGCGGCGAAGGGCTTCACAGCCCTGATGGGCGTTCCAGTCCTCATGTCCAGCGGCAGCAGCGGCAGCTTCCCATTCCTCATTGAGCTGGATGCACTCGGACAGGTTTTCTGCGCTGATCTCCTCCACCGTCCAATCTGGATAGCGTTCCTCAAACCGGTGGATGTGATTGCGCTTGGCGTGGAGCTTTTTGCCGGTCAGATCCGCCAGGCGGTGGATGTCATAGCAATAATCGAAGCCATCCCGCGCCAGGGTAAAGGTGAATTTCCCAGGGTAAAGCTGTTCCAGGCGTTCTTTTTCCGCCTCGGTCAGGGCGTAGAAGCTCAAGGGCTTGCCCTGTGCCTTGGCATCCAGCTCCAACGCCTGAAGCATGGGACGGATGTCTCCCTTGCCAGCCGGCCAGAAATAGCGGGGGCCAGCACAGCGGACGGTCAGGTAGCCTGCGCAGGTGGCGATCTCCTCCTGAAAGGCGTCCCGCCAGGCGAAGATATTGGTGAACGCATACTCACAGCAGCGGTAACCGGAGGGGAGAAAATAGGAGTCTACCAAAGCCCGATCCGTCAATTCTGGTGTGAAAAACTCGATCATAACGTATATTGCCTTTCTCTTTGTAGATTTATCGTCTTTTGAAACGGATTAGGGCTATTATACCAGCCTGCCAGGTAGGTTGTAAACTCCCCTTTTCCCAGGATTTCAACCTCTCCTGCGCCATCATTTGACAGGTTGCACAATTCCATCCGGGAATTTTTACGGGAAATTCCTGAAAAAAAACAGAAAAGGATGTGCATTTTTTCCGTCAAGATGTTATAATAGAAAAACCTAGATATTACTCATGCAAGGGGGTCGAGTCCAATGAATTACTGTGACAGCGCTGTTGTCTTCGTTGCTCGGGAACCAGGCAGCGATTCTCAACCGCTTCTGCTGCAGAATCTGCTGTTCTCTCCTGCCGCTGCTTGGCTGTGCCGGAGTTTGCAGCTGTCTGGAGTGGAGCGGTTTTTTGTCGTTACAGAACGGGAATTTTTGGATGCTTGCGCCGCCTGCTTCCCGCAGACCGCTCACATCCTCCCCTATGACCATCCCCAGCTCAACGATGCCCTTCAGGCTTTCGTCTCTGTGGCGGAAGGAAAAGTGCTGACCTTCACCCAGCCGGTGTGGCTCTCCTTTGCCGCCGGTCAAGAGCTGGCTCAGGCGGAGACGCTGCTCCCTGCCGGTGTCCCCCTGGGCATTTATCGGGTGGAGCCGGAAGCGCTGGCACGGGATGGCATTGACGCCGCCTTCCAAGGGGAGCCTTACGCCCCCGCTCTGGACGCCGCCCCCATCGCCCTGCCCTTCCACACTCCGGCAGAGCGGAATCAGGCGCAGTACTGCGCCCGAATGGATAACCTGTGCCGCTGGCTGTCCCTGGGCGTGGAGATGCTGGACATGAATGCGGTATACATCGACATTGATGCTGAGATCGGCTCCGGCACCGTTCTGCTGCCGGGCACCATCCTGCGTGGCAGAACCGTCATCGGCGAGAACTGCGAGATCGGCCCCAACTCCATGATTCGAGACTGCGTATTGGGCAACGGCTGCGTAGCCAACGCCAGCCAGCTCAACCAGGCTCAGTTCGGTGATAACGTCAATATCGGCCCCTTCGCCTACGTCCGTCCCGGCAGCGTGGTGGGCGATGGCTGCAAGGTGGGCGATTTTGTGGAGCTGAAAAACTCCACCCTGGGCGAGGGCACCAAGCTGCCCCACCTGATCTATGTAGGCGACTCCGATGTAGGCGCACACTGCAACTTCGGCTGCGGCAGCATCACCTGCAATTACGACGGCAACTACAAATACCGCACCACGGTAGGAGATGATGCGTTCATTGGCTGCAACACCAACCTAGTCTCCCCCTGTCAGGTGGGAGACGGAGCGTACACCGCCGCAGGCACTACCATCACTGGCCGCATCCCTGCAGATGCTCTGGCCATTGGACGGGTGGAGCCGGCCACCAAACCGGGTTGGGCAAGACGGCATCGCGCCAAAAAGACCGACCCCTGATGTTCCTTTGTTGATTTGGCGGTGTTGTCCCGCCTGACGATGCTTCCTTTTATCGTATATCAAACCCCTCAACCAATTTTAGGAGAAAAATGAAGACAGGAGAGATAAAGCTCATGATTTCCCACGGTAAAGACATCAAAATTTTCTCTGGCAATTCCAATCCCGAGCTGGCCAAGGCCATCTGCAAGGAGCTGGGGCTGCCTCTGGGCGACTCCGAATGCGGCAACTTCTCTGACGGTGAGACCTTCGTGTCCATCTATGAGACCGTCCGCGGCAGCGACGTGTTTATCATCCAGTCCACCTGCGCCAACGGCGTCAAGGGCGACCCCGACTATCGTTCCGTCAACGACCAGGTCATGGAGCTGCTGATCATGATCGACGCGATGAAGCGTGCCTCCGCCGGCCGTATCACCGCCGTCATCCCCTACTACGGCTACGCCCGCCAGGATCGTAAGACCAAGCCCCGTGACCCCATCTCCGCCAAGCTGGTGGCCAACCTGCTCACCGAAGCAGGCGCTGACCGTGTGCTGACCATGGACATCCACTGCAACCAGATCCAGGGCTTCTTTGACATCCCCATGGACAACCTGCTGGGCAACACCCTGTTTGTGGACTATTTTGCAGAAAAGTACGCCGACTGCCATGAAGATACCATGGTCGTCTCCCCTGACGTAGGCTCTGTCGCCCGCGCCCGTGCCTTTGCGCAGAAGCTGAATATGCCCATGGCCATTGTGGATAAGCGCCGTCAGAAGGCCAACTCCTCCGAAGTCATGAACATCATCGGCAACGTGGAGGGCAAGCACGTCATCCTGCTGGACGACATGGTGGATACCGCCGGCTCTCTGTGCGGCGCCGCCAAGGCTCTGATCGAGATCGGCCACGCAAATAGCGTTGTCGCCTGCGCAAGCCACGGCGTCCTGTCCGGCCCCGCTCTCCAGCGGATCGAAGACTCCATGCTGGAAGAAGTGGTATTCCTGGACACGATCCCCCAGCCCGCACGGCTCAAGAGCGACAAAATCCACTATATCTCTGTGGCAAAGGTCTTTGCCGAAGCCATTAGCCGCATCTATCACGACACCTCCATGTCTGCTATGTTCCGCTGATGGGCAGAAAATATTCTGTTTTTTGATACCTATGACCAATGCGAGGGCTGTCGGGATTCCGACAGCCCCCGTAACGCTTTCCACACGGTGAGGTAACTGATTTATGTTTTTCTCCAGACGTTCCCGCCAGACCATCCAGTGGCTCCTAGTCTTTTTAGGCAACCCCGGCGACCGCTTTGACAACACCCGCCACAACATTGGCTACTACACCTGCGATGTCCTGGCTGACCGAGTGAAGAAGCGGGTGCAGCGGGTAAAATTCAAGTCCTGGGTGGCCGATTTTGACTACGGCGGCGTCCGAGTGCTGGCCATGAAGCCCACCACTTACATGAACCTGTCCGGCGAGGCAGTGCGAGAGGCGGCTGCCTTCTACAAGATCCCGCCGGAGCGGATCTTGGTCGTCTGCGATGACATCTCCCTGCCCACCGGCAAGCTCCGTCTCCGCCGCAGCGGCAGTGCCGGCGGTCACAATGGCCTGAAATCCATCATCGCGCAGCTCCACAGCGACCAGTTCCCCCGCCTGAAGATGGGCGTGGGCCAGAAGCCCCACCCTGACTACGACCTGGCGGACTGGGTGCTGGGCAAGTTCTCCCCTGCTGACGCCAAGATCATGAACGAGGCGGCGGAGCGCGCCTGTGACGCCATCGAGTGCCTGCTCTCCCAGGGCATGGACAAGGCCATGTCCAAATTTAACTGACCCGACTGCCCTCGGCAGATTCTTCACTCCCAACCGTTCTACGCTATGGATACCATACGATTTACCCCCGTAACTTCCGTTCCGGGGGTGTTGTCGTTGGGTTTTCTTCCGTTTTCCACACGATCGAGGTATTGGCTCTATGAAAAAACTCACTGAAATCGTCATCAAACAGCCAGAATTTCAAGAATTGCTGGCACAAGCGGAGGGCGGACACTGCCCTGTGGCTGTCTCTGGCCTGTCCGGTGTCCATCGGGCGCACATCGCCGCCGCCATGCGGCAGGTGACCGGATGCAGCGTGGTGCTGCTCTGTTCTGACGAACAGGAGGGCGCTCGGCTTCAGGCGGATTTGGCCGCTTTTACCGGAGAGCCGGTGCGGCTGCTGGCGGGGCGAGAGTTTGTCTTTTACGATGCCACCGCTTCCCGTCAGTGGGAGCACCGCCGGCTGGACTTGCTCTATGCCATGTCCCATGAAAAAGCCCCTCTGGTTGTGGCCACGATGGAAGGCTTGCTCCAACGCACCCTGCCGCCAGCAGCATTGGAACAGACGGCGCTGACCCTCTCTTTAGGGGATAACTGCGACCTGGAACAGCTGACGCGACGGCTGGTGGCCGCCGGATATGCCCGATGCGACCAAGTGGAGGGACCGGGACAGTTCGCCCTGCGCGGCAACCTGCTGGACGTGTTCTCTCCGGCGGCAGAAGCGCCGGTGCGGACGGAGTTCTGGGGGGACGAGATCGACACCATGGGGCTGTTCGACCCCGCCACCCAGCGCCGAACGGAGAATATCTCCACCGCCGTCTTTCTCCCGGCCACAGAGACTTTGCCCCAGCTGGCGGAGGGCGGCGTACTGGGGCTGTGTGGTGTGCTGGAAGAAGAAAAGATCAAGGTGGAAAAGCGGGGCAAGCGTGCCAAGGAGAAGGATCAGCGGCAGCTGCAAGACCTGTGGAACACCTTAGAAGCGGACAGCCAAAAGCTGGCTGACCCGTCCACCTCTTTTTCCGCCGCCGACCGGTATTTGGACTTGATCTATCCCCAGTTCGCCTGCGGGCTGGACTATCTGCCCCAGGACGCCTTTGTGTTTTGGTGTGAATCCGCTCGCTGTATGGAGTCCGGAAAAAACTACCATTGGCGGCTATCCGAGGACGTGACCACCCTGACCGAAACGGGCATTTTGCGCTCTGCCCAGCTGGCATACTGCGCTGACCCCAGCAAGTTCGCCCAGCGGCTGGCGGACGCTTTTCCCACCTTCTACTTTGATTCCTTCCTGATCTCCAGCTACCCCACACCGCCCAAAGAGGTGGTCACCTTCACCTGCCGTCAGCTCACCGGCTTCGGTTCCAGTCTGGAAACCGCCGTGTCCGATCTGAAGCACTATGCGAACATCGGCATGGCCACAGTGGTGCTCTGCCAGACCCAGGGACGTGCCAAGGCGCTGGCTGACCTTTTGAGGGAACAAGGGGTCATCGCCCAGCTCAATCTGGATTTGACGGAACTGCCTCAGCCTGGGTTCGCCACCTTGGCGGTAGGTGGTCTGTCCAGCGGCATGGAGTACCAGGGGTACGCAGTCATCACCGAGGGGACGGCTCTCCACGGCAGTCAAAAGAAGAAGACCGCCAAGGCCAAGGCCGCTACCAACCGGCAAAAGATCCAGAGCTATAACGACCTGGTGCCGGGCGACCTGGTGGTACACGAGAAGTACGGCATCGCCCGCTTTGTCACCCTATCCAAAATGCAGGTGGATGGGGTGGAGAAGGACTACATCCAGCTGGCCTACGCCGGGGCGGACACGTTGTATGTGCCAGCCACCCAGCTGGACTTGGTGAGCAAGTTCATCGGCGGCGGCGAGAACCCGGACGGGACACAAAAGGCCAAGCTGTCCAAGTTGGGCGGCACCGACTGGGTCAAGGCCAAGAGCAAGGCAAAAAAGGCCACCAAGGAGATGGCCAAGCAGCTCATCGCCCTCTACGCCCAGCGCCAGCGGCAGCCGGGGTACGCCTTCCACTCGGACGACCCGTGGCAGCGGGAATTTGAGGATAAATTTCCCTTTCAGGAAACCGATGACCAGCTCCGGTGTGTCCAGGAGATCAAGGCGGACATGGAACGGCCTGTGCCCATGGATCGGCTGCTGTGCGGTGATGTGGGCTATGGCAAGACAGAGATCGCCCTGCGGGCGGTGATGAAGTGCGTACTGGAAGGAAAGCAGGCGGCCATTTTGGTGCCCACCACCGTGCTGGCCAACCAGCACTTCCAGACCGCCACCCGTCGGTTTCAGGGGTTTCCAGTGCGCATCTGTATGCTGACTCGGTATCAGAACAGCAAACACTCCAAATCCATCCTTCAAGACACCGCCGAGGGCAAGGTGGATATTCTCATCGGCACCCATCGGCTGCTGCAAAAGAGCATCCAGTTCAAGGATCTGGGCTTGCTGGTCATTGACGAGGAACAGCGGTTTGGGGTCACCCACAAGGAGCGGCTGAAGGAATTGGCCAAGCAGGTGGATGTGCTGACCCTCTCTGCCACCCCTATCCCCCGAACGCTGAACATGGCGTTGTCCGGTCTGCGGGATATGTCCGTTATCGACCAGCCGCCCCAAGATCGGCAGCCGGTGCAGACCTATGTGCTGGAGCACAACTGGTCGGTGCTCATGGACGCCATCCGGCGTGAAATTGGTCGGGGCGGACAGGTGTACTATCTGCACAACCGAGTGGAGACCATTGAGCAGACAGCCAGCAAGATTCGAGCCATGCTGGACGATGCCTCCATCGTTGTGGACATCGCCCACGGCCAGATGACCCAGGAGCAGCTCTCCAGCGTCATGGCGCGGATGGTGGATGGGGAGGTTCAGATTTTGGTCTGCACCACCATCATCGAAACCGGCATCGACATCCCCAACGTGAACACCCTGGTCATTGAGGACGCTGACCGGATGGGGCTGGCGCAGCTGCACCAGATTCGAGGCCGAGTGGGGCGTTCCTCTCGCCGTGCCTATGCCTATCTGACCTATCGAAAGGGTAAGGTTCTCAGTGAAGTGGCCACCAAGCGGCTGACTGCCGTGCGGGAGTTCGCCGCCTTCGGCGCAGGGTTCAAGATCGCCATGCGGGACTTAGAGATCCGTGGGGCGGGCAATCTGCTGGGACGGGAACAGTCGGGGAACCTGATGAGCGTGGGCTATGATATGTACTTAAAACTGCTGGAAGAAGCGGTATTGGAGGAACGGGGCGAGACGCCGGTGCGGACGGAGGAAGTGACCGCCGACCTGGTCATCTCCGCCAACATCCCCTCCTACTACGTCCCTGCCGCGGAACAGCGGATGGATCTCTATCGCCGCATCGCCAAGATCCGCAAGGAACGGGACGCTGATGACGTGGTGGACGAACTCATTGACCGGTATGGCGATCCGCCTCGTGCGGTGAACAACCTGATCTCTGTGGCGCTGCTCCGCTCGGCGGCCAGTGACTGTGGGATTCAGGACATTGCGCAGAAGGGGATGACCCTCCGGTTTACGCTGAAGGACTTTGACACCCGTCAAATCACAAAGGTGAGCGATTTCCCCGCCTTCCGCAATCGGGTTTCCATGACCTCAGACAAGCAGGATCGGCCGGTGCTTGCGCTGAAATTGAAGGCCAAAGAGGATCCGCTGGTGTGGGCAAAGAAGCTGGTGCAGGAGTATGCCAACGCAGCAGCCCAAAAAAAGGAAGGGTAATTTACACAATGACATTGCTTTTCCCCGCCATTGCTGATAGGATAGACTTAGTTTCAAAGCAAAGGAAGGATTTGATTTACCATGTTGAAACGCATTTTGGCCGGCGGACTGGCCGTTGTTATGGCCTGTTCCCTGTTCACCGGCTGCGGTTCCTCCGGTGCCAGCAGCAGTGCAGGCGCACTGACTGCCATTCCCGAGGAGGCAAAAAAGGATGTGGTCAGCTATCTCACCGATGGTGCCATCACCAGCGAGGAGACGGTGATGACCGTCAACGGCGTGGAGATTCCCGCCAGCGCCTACTTCTATCAGTGGGCTTACTTTGCCGGCTACTTGGCATACTACTATCAGGGCAAGGATGCCACGGACACATTCAGCCTAGATAAGGAGATCAACGGCACCACCTACAAGGATTATCTGTTAGACAACACCCGTTCCAGCCTGCTCGCCTCCGCCATTGCCGCTCAGAAGGGGCAGGAGCAGAAGCTGAAGCTCTCCGCCGATGCCAAGAAGACCATTGACAACCTGGCGGAATCAGCGGATGAAAACACCCGCCTGTACTATGCCACCACACTGAAGGGGATGGAATTCCTGGAAACCTGCTCGGACTATAACGACCAGCTGAAAGCAGCTCTGTTCCGCAAGGGCGGCGAGTATGAGATCACCAAAGAGACCCTGGCGGACTACCGGAAGGACAACGTGATGGCCGCAAAACACATCCTGCTGCTGACCACCGGCAAGAGTGATGAGGAGAAGGCCAAGATCAAGAAGACCATTCAGGGGTATCTGGACAAGATCCTGGCGGACAAGGATCCCGCTTCCGCTTTTGAGCAGTACATGAACGAGAAGTCCGAGGACACTGGCCTTGCCACCAATCCGGACGGCTACACCTTCCTGCCTGGTGAGATGGTGCCGGAATTTGAAGATGCGGTGTCCAGCCTGAAGGTGGGAGAGATCGACCCGAAGATCGTGGAAAGCTCCTATGGGTATCATCTCATCATGCGCATCGAGCCGGATATGGATGCCATTGACGATGAAGATCTGAAGGAGAAATACGAGAGCGAGACCTACCAGAAGGTACTGGACGATTGGAGCAAGGATGCCAAGGTGGAAACCACCAAGGCTTTAGACGATCTGGACATGACCAAAGTCTATGACAAGCTGACCCAGCTCCAGTCCGTTATCCAGGCCATCGCCCAAGCAGAAGCCGCAGCGGCACAGGCCGCCAGCTCCGGAAGCACTGTTTCTGAATAAAATGCCTGTCTCACCGGCAATTTTCATCGCAAAATCATAACATTTACCACAAGACAAACCGCCTCCTTTATGCTATCCTGGCAGGAAGGAGGCGATTTCTTTGAAAAACGCTTGTCGCCCAGACTGGCAGACCGAATTTGCAGACCAAATTGATGACCTGCTGCATACCCCAGCAGTTCAGAATTTACAATACTACCCTCATCACCATCTGGTCACCCGCTATGAGCATGTACTGCTGGTGGCGCAGCTCTCCTTCCGCATCGCCCGTGCCTGGGGACTGGACAGCCGAGCAGTGGCTCGTTCCGCCCTGCTCCATGACCTGTATCACGGCGGAAAGGATGCCAATTACTTACGCCACTCCCGCACCCATCCGCTGACGGCACTGCACAACGCGATGAACGTAACAACGTTGTCCGCGAAGGAGCAGAACATCATCGCCAGCCATATGTGGCCTCTCTGCACAGCACGGCCCCGAAGTCGGGAGGCGTGGCTGGTGAATGCAGTGGACACCTTGACCGCCTTTGTGGATGTACTGGGCTGCAACGGAAAGCTGCGCAAACAGACTGGATCGGATCGGATGAAAGAGCAGGCGCAGGAACTGTGAAGGCGTAAAAATCCCTTGGCCGCTGGCGATTGACAGCGGCCAAGGGATTGCTTATACTAAATGTACGAAGGGCGTTGCCAACAAACGGTTAGCCCCCTAAGGTAATTACCTCAAAAGAAGTAACCGCTGGTTTGGGAAGGCCGGGCGGTTACTTTTTTATGTTCCATGCTGCGATGAACAGACCCGCAAGTCCGATCAAAGCCAACGTGTACGCAAACAAGTCGGAATAGGTCACCATAGGAACCCATCTTCCAGCCGCAAAAAACGCTCTGAGGAACCTCAGAGCGTTTTCCTTTCTCTCTTTACGCCTGCTTCAAATCCTCGCCCAGGAGGTACTTTTTCAGCGGTACATAGAGCACGGCAAAGACCACCAGGCTAACGATCATGTCTGGGAGCATATAACTGCCGTTATACAGGGCGGAGTAGAACCAGGGGCTGGTCATGGTCATGCCAAAGAACTCGTCAGGCATATATTCTGCCCAGATGGTGGCGCCCACCACCCAATGGACCAAGAACCGTGCCACAGAGCCGACCACGGTGCCGGCAAAGATGCTGTAGGGTTTTCCGGTGAAGATGCCAGCCAGACCCAGGACACCGAAGGCGATGAGATAATCGCCCAGCATGGACTGCCAGCCGATGGCGAAGCCGCCGTCCAGCAGCAGCTGGAGCAGGCCAAAGACGAAGGCACAGCCCAAGCCCTTCTTCCAGCCCCAACGGACAGCAAAGAAGAAGATGGGCACCATGGCCAGGGTGATGGAACCGCCTTGGGGCAGTTCGTACAGCTTCAGGTAGGCCAGGATCTGTGCCAGGGCTACCATGATTGCGCCCTCACAGAGCGCTCTGACGGAACGATGTTGTGTTGCATTTGCTGCCATAAAAATACCTCCTTATGTAGGCAGGCGGGCAATGGCAGGAGCAGGAATGGCAGGAGAACAAAAAACGCCGCTCCTGCGGAACGGCGTCTCTGGTTCAACGGTTGCGGCGGGGACTTTCATCTCTCGCCCGTGAATCCACTTCCTACGCCGGCGTAACCCGGATCAGGTTCTAGGGTGCTCAGAGCTGCGATTTGCCCCGATCTCAGCCGCAGATGCCTGTGGCGCCCCTGTGATTCTTTGTTGCCTTTCGGCTGTTTCCTATGCTACCCTGTTTTCTTCCATTTGTCAAGGTGCAACTTTTCCAAAGGCAAAAAACCGACTTTGGGATTGCTCCCAAAGTCGGTTCCTTTTCTGCGGTTTGTCCGGATTCCCAGATCAGGGGCTGGAATCAGGTATACTTGGTGATACCGTCCGCTGCCCAATCCGCCTTAGCGGACATGGTGATGGTGAATTTGATCCGATTCTTCTCGCTGAACGCATCCAGCCAATCCAAGAACCGTTCCACCTGTGTCTCGTTATTGTCCCGAATGATTTTGGTCAAGTTATCCACAAAGACATGGGTAATATCATAATTCCCTGCGTACATACCAGACAGGAAGCCCTTGAACGCTTCATAGCTGGGCAATTCGTAGTCGTTGGCTGCGATCAGGCGAATGTTATAATCGATGTCATAGGTCAACTCGCTTTTCGGTTCAATACAGATCACGTTGCCGTGCTCGGTCTTCACTGCCGCATTTGCTAAGTCGATCAGCTGCTTGGTCTTGCCGGAGCCTGTATCATCCATGATGACTCTTACCATGATTCGTCACTCCTTTTTCCGCTTTTCCCCGGGTGTTCGGGGGGGCGTGTAGTATCTACTAATAACTTTACCATAAGCAACGAGATTTCGCAACAACGGAATCCATAAATTTTCTGTAAACACCGCATTTACAGCCGCTTGCGCAGGGTCTCTCCCAACGTCTCATAGCCAGGCTTGCCCAGCAGGGCGAACATATTCTTTTTGTACGCCTCCACCCCAGGCTGGTCGAAGGGATTGACCCCCAGGAGATAGCCGGAAAGGCCGCAGGCCAGCTCGAAGAAGTAGAGCAGACCGCCCACATGGTAAGCGTCCGCCTGTTGGACTTGGATGGTCAGGTTGGGCACGCCCCCGTCCACATGAGCCAGACGAGTGCCCAGTCTGGCCTGCTCACAGAGAAATTTCAGGTCTTTTCCGGTCAAAAAGTTCAGGCCGTCCAAGTTCTCCCTGTCCCCTGGCACCAGAATCCGTCCTCTGGATCTTTCAAAGTTCACGATGGTCTCAAAGAGCTGCCGCTCTCCCTCCTGGATATACTGCCCCATGGAATGGAGATCGGCGGTAAACTCCACGCTGGCTGGGAAGATGCCCTTGCCTTCCTTCCCCTCGCTCTCGCCATAGAGCTGCTTCCACCACTCGGCCATAAATCGGAAGGCAGAATCATAGCAGCCCAAAATCTCAATCTTTTTGCCCGCCTGGTACAGGGCGTTCCGAGCAGCGGCGTACTGCCAAACTGGGTTGTCCATCCCCGGCGTCTGAAAAGCGGCTCTGGCGTCGGCAGCGCCCTCCATAAGCTGCTGGATGTCGATGCCGGCAACGGCGATGGGCAGCAGCCCCACGGCAGTGAGGACGGAATAGCGGCCGCCTACGTCATCGGGCACCACAAAGCTCTCATACCCTTCTGCATCAGCCAGAGTCTTGAGGGCGCCCTTGTGGCGGTCGGTGGTGGCGTAGATGCGCTTAGCTGCTGCCTCCTTGCCGTATTTGACCTCCAGGGCGGCACGGAAGATGCGGAAGGCCACAGCCGGTTCTGTGGTGGTACCGGATTTGGAGATGACGTTGATGGAGAAATCTCGGTCGCCGATCAGCTCCAAGGTCTCCAGCACTGCATCGGTAGAGAGGGTGTTGCCAGTGAAGTACACATCCGGAGTGGTCTTTTGTTTCAGATTATAGTTGGGACTTTGGAGCAGCTCGATGACTGCTCGTGCGCCCAGATAGCTGCCGCCGATGCCGATGACCACCAGCACATCAGAATCCGCCTGAATGCGCTGGGCTGCCGCCTGGATGCGCTGGAACTCCGCCCGGTCATAGTCCACCGGCAGATCCCGCCAGCCCAAAAAGTCGTTGCCTGCGCCGGTGCCCTTCCACAGGGTGTCCCAGGCCGCCTGGAGCTGGGGAACCATGCGCTCCAGCTGGTGGGGCGGAAGGAAGGAATCCAGGGATGTACGATCTACGGTTACCATACTCATGCCTCCTTCAAGGAAGTTGAAAACTGATACTATGAAAATTTTATCATCGACCTGTGGAAAAAACAACGGCAATTCTGCCCATTTTTCCCCGCTCATTCGATTGGAAAACGAACCGGCAGATGGATTTCTGCCGGTTTCGTATTTTCTCCTCATTTCCCTGTCGCCATCCGCCGCCACAGGCTGCCGAACATCCCAGAAAAGGTCAGCCGCGGCACCTGGGTCTGGGTCACCACCGGAATGGTCATTCGCTCCTTGCCGTCCACGGACACCACCAGCTTGCCCACTTCCTGTCCCTGGCTCACTGGTGCCTTCAACGCCTGCTCCAACTGCAATTCGCTGGTCACCTTGCTCCGTTCTTCCTTCTTCACCAGCAGCTTACCGGTCTGCGCCAGCGCCAATTCCACCTGTTCCGCCTGCCCCAACTGGACGGGCAGGGCGGGCAGGGGCTGTTCCGGCGTCACATCTGCCAAAGCGTAAGCGCCGAAGCCGTAGTTGAGTAAGGCTTTGGCGGTGTTGAACCGCTCCTTAGAGGTGGGACTGCCCAGCACCACAGCGATCAGTTCCATCCCCTCCCGCTGGGCAGAGGCGGAGATGCAGTAGCCGGCGGCGTCAGTGGAGCCGGTCTTCAGGCCGGTGGCACCATCGTAGTAGTAGATGAGCTTGTTGGTGTTGGCCAGCTGGAAGGTGCCCTCTCGGATGGAGTCCATCCAGATGCCCACATAATCTCGAATCAGGTCGTACTGCAACAGCTGACGGCTCATGAGGGCGATGTCATAGGCGCTGGTCACATGGCCTTCGGCAGGCAGGCCGTTGCAGTTGCAGAAGTGGGTGTCCTTCATGCCCAGCTCCTGGGCACGGCGGTTCATCTTTTCCACAAAGGCGCTCTCGCTCCCGGCGATCTGCTCCGCCAGCGCCACCGCCGCATCGTTCCCCGATGCCACCGCCACGGATTTCAGCAGGTCATGGACGGACATCTGCTCCCCCTCCGCCAAAAAGACCTGGCTGCCGCCCATGGAGGCAGCATAGGCGGAGCAGGTGACCCTATCCTCCAGGTGCAGCTGCCCCTGTTCGATGGCTTCCACCACCAGCAGCATGGTCATGATCTTGGTCACCGATGCCGGTTCCCGCTGTTCGTGCTCCGCCTGCTGGTATAACACCGTGCCAGTCTCCCGCTCCATCAGAATGACGCTCTTGGCGGACACCTCCACCCCGCTGCTGGCCGGTTTCACTGGCTCTGCGGCGTGAGCCGCTGGCATCCCCTGGCTCCATAACAGCGCAGTCAACACTGCGCATAGCACTCGTTTCATCGGAATTCCTCCCCTTCGGATGTTATCCTCAGTTTGTGGAGAAATCTGTGGAACTAATCTGGTAAAATTTTGGATAGCAAAACGACAGCCTTGTCATAAGGCTGCCGTTTTTTGCATCATTGTTTTCGTCCCGCCCAAGGCAGGAGCATGACCACCATGACCGCCAATCCGAACAGAGCATACCCAGGCAAATACCAAGTTTCCCCTGTGAGGGTCAAAATCCAGGCCAGAGGTGAATGGGGGGAGGCGGCGTTGAGAAAGAGATAGTTGGTGCCAAAGGTGTGATTAAAGAACCACATAGGCGGCACCAGGACGGCCAGAAAAAGCCAGACCTTCCACAGCGCCCCCAGCCGTGGCCGGATGGTGTGCTCCACCAGTTGGAGGATGGGAAAGAGGATGAGCAGACCGTGGACGAGAAAGCTGTTCAGGTTCATGAAGTTCCACTGAGGGTAGGCGCTCCAATCGGGGAACAGCAGCGCCGCTGCTGCACCAGGCAGGCAGAGGGTGTAGATCACCTGCCCCAGCCAATCCCAATGCCGCCAGGCAAAGAGCAGGTAGAGCAGGGGCGCCAGCTCACACAGGTGGAAGGGTAAACTATACACATTCAAGTGTCCGGTCAGCGCCAGAACCACCTTTTCCACCACGATCATGGCACAGAGCAGCCAGGCCACCGCCCAGGAGATGCGCCGCTGGCGGTAGGCGGGACGCTGGGAGAACCAGAGGGCGGCCAGGATGGTGAAGGCCGAGATACCCACCAGCCAGGCCAGGTGGACAGAGCCAAAGAGGGAGAAGCCCACGTCTTTGGGGAGCTGGGTCTCATAGGTAAAAAAGCGCACCGATCTGGCATCTCCTCTCTATCCCGTCCTATGTCACAGGAAGGGACGCATATTTTCCCGGCTGCCCATCAAAAACACCATCTCCTGCCCCGTAAACTGGTAGTTGGGGTTGACCTCCGGATCAATCTGCTCCTCTCGCTTGATGGCCAAAATATTCAGGTGATATTTTTTGCGCACCTCCAAGTCCAGGATGCTCTTTCCCACCCATTGGGGCGGAACGGAGGTTTCGTAGATGGAATACTCATCGGAGAGTTGGATAAAATCCCGAACGTGGTTGGATGCGTATTTCACTGCCCCGTGGATGGCCATATCCCGCTCCGGATAGATCACCTCATCCGCCCCGTTGCGCAGTAAAAACTTGGCGTGGAATTCGCTGGACGCTCGGGCGACTACCAGCTTGGCTCCCGCATCTCTCAGCAAAGCCGTGGTTTCCAGAGACGCCTGAAAGTCCCCTGCAATGGTGACAACACACACATCAAAATTGCGCACGCCCAGGGTGCGCAAAAACGCCTCGTCTGTGCTGTCGGCGATCTTGGCGCTGGTCAAGTAGGGCAGACAGTTGTTCACCCGTTCCTCGTCTATATCAATGCCCAGAACCTGGCTCTTCAATTCCTTCATCTTCACGGCCATATGATAGCCAAACTGTCCCAACCCAATGAGCAAAACCGTCTTTTCCATATGCTTCTCCTTTCTTATCCGATGCCGATGGATTCTTCCGGCAGGGTGTAATGCAATCGTTTTCCCGTGCCCGACACGGCGTACACCAGGGTCAGGCCGCCTACTCTGCCCAAATACATGAGCAGGATCAAGATGCCCTCGGAGACTGCTCCCAGCTCCGGCGTGATGCCTAAGGTCAAGCCCACGGTGCCGATGGCGGAGGCGCACTCAAAGAGGGCTTCCTCCATAGTGACCGGCTCCAGCTGGATCAGCGCCATGCTGGCAACCAAAAACAAGGTGCCGTAGAGCACAGAGACCACCAGGGTGCGGGTAATGACTTGGGCGGGGATGCGGCGGCCAAAGCAATGAACCTGATGATCGCTGGTAAAGGCCGCCCGAAGGGCTAAGAGCAGGATGGCCAGGGTGGTGGTCTTGATGCCGCCGGCAGTAGAAGATGGGGAGCCGCCCACCAGCATAAGCAGGATGGTGAGCAGTTTGGAGCCGCCGCTGAGCTGGTTCAAGTCCACATTGTTAAATCCCGCCGTTCGGGGGGAGACAGTCTGAAACAGGGCGGACAGCGCCTGTTTTCCAGTGCTCATCCCATTCCAATGGACAAACTCGCAGAGCCAGAACCACAGGAAGGGCAGAATCAGCAGCAGCGCAGTGGTTGTGAGAACCACCTTGGTCTGCAAGGTATAGTTGCGGAAGTGCCACTGGTTTTTTGCGATGTCGTCCCAGACAAAGAATCCGATGCCGCCTAGCACGATCAGTGCCATGACAGTGCCCAGAACCAGCGGGTCATCAGCATACCTGGTCATAGAGGAATAGGGCTGCCAATGCCCCATCAGGTCGAAGCCAGCGTTGCAGAAGGCGGAGATGGCGTGGAAGATACTGTACCAAGTGCCGCGAAGCAGGCCATAATCCGGAATAAACCGGATGGCAAAGAGACACGCTCCAATGCCTTCCATCGCTAACATGGTGCGCAAAATAAAGCGAAGCATTCGGACGATGCCCCCCAGTTGGGGCGCGCCCATGGACTCTTGCAAGAAAAATCGGCTGGAAAGGCCGATTTTCCGTCCTGCAATCTGATTGAGTGCTACGGCCACGGTCACCACACCCATGCCGCCAATTTGGATGAGGAGCAAAATAATCGCCTGACCAAAGAGACTCCATCCCGTTGCAGTATCCACGGCAACGAGGCCGGTGACACAGGTGGAGGATGTAGCCGTAAAGAGCGCAGTCAAAAAGGACGCTCCCCCTGGGCCTGGGCTGGCAAAGGGGAGCATCAGGAGCAGCGTCCCCAACAGGATGATACCGGCAAAGCCCAACAGCACCGCATGGGCGGGCGTCAGGCGAAAGGGCAATTTCATGTCTATTCTACCTCCTATCTTTCCGCCGCGCTGGGCAGCGGGGTAGCGCTTATCTATCTCACTATACTACCACAGGGTCTTGGGAATCAAGGACAAAAATAGCCAAGTGTCTTGCACATTCTGCATAAAGATGGCAGAATCCGTTCTTGTTTTCCCCATTTCAGTTGACAATCTGGAACCATTCCATTATCATAGTGCTTGTTCATCGGAGGTTTATGCAACCGTAATGCAGACCGGATAAGATGTCACACACAACTATTTCGGAGGGCAAGCGCAGCCGTATCTGGCGCTGCCAGAGTAAGAAATAGCCTGTTGTGCGGTTCATTCTTGTCTGGTTTTCCTTTTTGTCAAAAGGAGGTTTTTATGGATTACTTGACCAGCAGCACCAAGGCACTCTATCGCAAGTACCTCATCGCTTCCCTGGGGAGTGCTTTGGTCATCACCATCTACAGCTTTGTGGACACCATCGCCGTGGGACAGTCAGAAGGGCCAGCGGGCACGGCGGCTATGGCGGTCATCTCGCCCGTCTTTGGCATCCTGGTCTTTTTGGGCATTCTATTTGGCATCGGTGGCTCCGTCCTCATGAACAACGCCAAGGGTGAGGGAAACGAGGAGAAAGGGAACGCCTATTTCACCATGGCACTGCTGCTGATGATCGGATTTACCGTTCTCACTTGGGTGCTGTTCGCCATATGCTCGAACCCCCTCCTCTGCTTTTTCGGCGCCAACGAAGGGTCGCTGCCTGTGGTCATGCGCTACGCCAAGTGGCTCATCCGGTTTTGGCCAGTGTTCCCCTTCTCCGTCTTTCTTGGCGCCTTTGTCCGCAATGACAACGCGCCTGGGTTGGTCATGGCGGGAGTCATCAGCGGCGGCTGCTTCAACGTCTTTGGAGACTGGTTCTTTGTCTTCCCCCTAGGTATGGGCATGGAGGGTGCCGCCATCGCCACCGTTTTAGGCACGACCCTGCAATGTCTCATCATTTGCAGTCACCTGTTCCGCAAGCGCTGCAGGCTAAAACTGGCCAAGCCCTTCCGCATGGGGAAGGCCATTCGCAAAATTTTCGTCATCGGTATCGGTGCCAGCCTGCTGGATCTGGGCACGGTGGTTCTGTCCACCATCACAAACAACCAGATCCTGCGCTATGGCAATGCGGTGGAACTGGCCATTTACGGCGTCATGACCACCATTGCGGCACTGGTACAGGCTATGTACTGCGGTGTGGGACAGGCCATACAACCGCTGGTGTCTGCCAATTTCGGCGCAAGGCAAGACGGACGGGTCAGGCAGTTTTTAAAGATGTCTGTGGTGACCGTGCTCCTCATGGGTGTCCTGTTCACGCTCCTTGCGGAATGTCTGCCTGTGCCCATTATGAAGCTGTTTATGGACGCCACGCCAGAGGTTTTGACCGCTGCGCCCAATAGTATGCGCCTGTACTCCCTGCTCTATCTGTTTTTGGGGTTCACTGTGCTGTCCACCTACTATCTCCAGTCGGTCATGCGGGATCGTGCCTCCATGACCGTTGGTATCCTGCGCAGTCTGGTCGTCAGCGGACTTTTGCTCTACGTCCTGCCTGTCTTCTGGGGTATCAGCGGGGTGTGGTTGGCACTGCCTATTTCGGAATGTGTTGTTGCGGTGCTTGCCGCGTTCTTTCTGGCGGAGCGAAAGGATAAAAAGTGATGCTATAAAAAAGATGTGTAATCACTATGATTACACATCTTTTTCATTTCTCATCCCATCATCCCAAAGTTTGATAAAACAGAAAACCCCGAAATCATTAGATTTCGGGGAAAACTGGAGCTGCTAAGCAGATTCGGACTGCTGACCTCATCCTTACCAAGGATGCGCTCTACCTGCTGAGCTATAGCAGCAAATTGGCGACCCGGATCGGGCTCGAACCGACGACCTCTAGCGTGACAGGCTAGCGTTCTAACCAACTGAACTACCGGGCCATGTGGTGAAAAAGCTGTGTGGTGGGAGTAACAGGACTCGAACCTGTGACCCCATGCTTGTAAGGCATGTGCTCTAGCCAGCTGAGCTATACTCCCCTGTTCGCCCTCACAACAGACAGCGTAGTTTATTATAGCGAACAACGACAGATTTGTCAACCACTTTTTTCATCTTTATGCGGCAATCATCCCTGCCGGATGGATTGGATCAGGGCTTCCAGCTCGGCCTTATCAAAGGTATACTCCTTGTTGCAGAAGTGGCAGCTCAGCTGCGCCTGTCCCTGCTCGTCGATCATCTTCTGCAGCTCGTCCACGCCCAGGCTGATGAGGGCGCGGCTGACCCGCTCCCGGCTGCAATAGCAGCGGTATTCGACGGGGGTGGTCTCCAGGACTTCCACTTCGAACTCGCCCAAAACCTTCTGCACCAGCTCCAAGGGGGTGACGCCCTCCTGGAAGGCGTGGGTGACGTAGCCCACCTGCTGGATGCCCCGCTCTACCTTATCAATCACGGCGTCGTCGGCACCGGGCAGGAGCTGGATGAGGTAGCCGCCGGCGGCGCTGACGGACTGGTCTCTGTCCACCAGGACGCCCAGGGCGCAGGCAGTGGGGAACTGCTCGCTGGTGGCGAAGTAGGCGGTGATGTCCTCGGCGATCTCGCCGGTGACCAGGGGGATGCTGCCCACGTAGGGTTCTTTCAGACCCAGGTCTTTGATGACGGTCAGGCTGCCGTCGGTGCCCACGGCGGCGCCCACATCCAGCTTGCCCTGGCTCTTGCGGGGGATGTCCACGAAGGGGTTGGTGACGTAGCCTCGGACGTTGCCCTGGGAGTCGCTGACGCAGGTGATCATGCCCAGAGGGCCGCCGCCGCGGATTTGCAGGGTCAGGGAGTCGTTCTCCCCTTTCAGCTGGTTGCCCATCATGGACGCGCCCATGAGGGAGCGACCCAGAGCGGCAGTGGCCACCGGAAGGGTCTTATGGATCTGACGGGCGTGCTCCACCAGCTCCTTGCCGGTGATGGCAGAGGCCATGACAGCGCCGTCGGATGTGATAACGCGAACGATTTGATCAGACATCGTAACATACCTCCTATAAATGGGGAAAGCGAGCCAACGGAAGTTGGCTCACCGGATTTGAATGTGGATTAAGGGACGTAACCAGGCGGGATCTGCTGTCCCCCTTCCCCGTTGACGCAGACGAAGGTCAAGCGCCGGTCGTCAGGTCGGGGCGGACGTTCCTCCATGCCGCCGTAATAGGCAACGGACGCAAAACCGGCGTCCAGGAGCATCTGTTTTAAAAACTCCGGCTCCCATGCCCGTTCGGTGTGTTCCTCCTGCGCTCGGTACCAGCAATCGCCGTCCCGCTCGAACAGATCCATGCCGTAGGTGATCTGGGCGTTTTCCCGATCGTACTCCGCCCGCCAGAGACAAAAGACGTCCTCCGTCTCGTCTACGAACATCTGGCCGTCCAGGCTGCGCAGGTGGGCGGGGGCTAAGATGTCGAACAGGAAGCAGCCGTTGGGCATGAGGAAGGTGTGAATCTTGTGGAAGGCGGCACGCAAGATCGCCTCATCGGTGACATAGTTCAGGCTGTCCAGGCTGGAAACACAAGCGTCGATGGTGCCGAACAGGTCTAGCTTGTCCATGGACTGGTGCAGGAACACCGGCGGCTCGCAGGTCAGTTCCAGCGCCTTCTCCTGGGCTTCTGAGAGCATCTCGATGGACAGGTCGGTGCCGATCATGGAGTAGCCTGCCTGCGCCAAGAGACAGGTCAAGGTGCCGGTGCCGCAGGCCAAGTCCAGGACGATCTTCACTGGAACCTCACTGCGCTGGAACCACTTCTGGTACCAGGCCACCCATTGGGTGTAGTCCACGTCTCGGGTCAGGCCGTCGTAGTAGCGAGCCAGTTCTCCGTAGGCGCTCATGCGTCCTCCGTCTTTTTTTTGCGGCCTGCTTTGCGCCCCTTCTCCGCCGTAGGCGGGACACACTCATCCCCCAGCACCCGAGCAAAGACCTGGTGATAGCCCTCCACGCCATAGTTCAGGGCACGGTTGACCCGACTGATGGTGGCGGAGCTGGCGCCGGTCTGCTCCAAGATTTCGTTGTAGATCATGCCTTTTTGGAGCAAAACAGCCACGTCAAAGCGCTGCTCCATGGCACGCAGCTCGGACACGGTGCAGAGATCCTGGAAAAATCGGTAACATTCGTCCAGATCCTTCAATTCCAGAATCATTTTATATAAATTCATACTCGGCTCTTTGCCAAATACCTTAGACATATGTTTTACCTCCTGGGTACTGTTCCAAATCTGTCTTTCACTATTTTAACATTTTACTGCGTGAAAGTAAACCTATTTTTCAGAAAAAAACGCACCCTTTTCTGCTCCAATCATAGACTTTTTCAGGAGGGATGTGCATGAACTTGGTATTGACGGAGGAAATCCAGGAGCGGGAGCTGTGCGCCCAAGGGGAAGTGCTGGTGCGGTGCCGGTGTATGCTGCCCAAATTGCAGCCCCTGCCGCCCCGTGCCCAGCGGCGGTTGGAGCGCTGCCTAACGGAGCTGGATCGGCGATGGAACCGTGCCTGTGAGGGATGGTTATTGGAGCAGGCGGCAGAGGGGGCGCAGTTGGCACGGCGCAATGCGCTGCCTTTTGCGCCGCTGGAGGCGGTGCTGGGCTTTGAGACCACCCTGCTGGATGAGCGGTTTTGGAGCGTTCGGTGGCAATGGCAGGTGACTTGGCAGGGAGCGCCGGTCTTGCTGCGGCAGTGGGGACAGGTGTGGGATGTGGAGCGCGGGACACTGTGCCGGCTGGAACAGTTTCTGCCGGAGCAGCGGAAGGGACGGCGGAACTTTTGGCGGAAGCTGAAAACAGCAGCACGGGAAGCGGGCGTCCGTGGGACGGGGTGGCGGCATGGGCGGGTGTGGTGTACTTTGACAGAGGCGGAACTGGTCTGCGGGTGGCCAAAACTTGCAAATCCTGCAACTGTTTCTGACTTTTTCGTCGTTTCCACCCCATTCTCTAGGGAGACACTGCAATTTTGTTGATTTTTACCTTGCATTTCCACTCTGCTTTCCGTATAATGTCATGTGGTTCTCTATGAGAACCGTTGAAACGGACGTTCCCGATACGGAATAATAAGGAGTCTTGCATCATGGTAAAAGCAATCGTAGGCGCCAACTGGGGCGATGAAGGCAAGGGGAAGATCACGGATATGCTGGCGGAACATTCCGACATCGTGGTACGCTTCCAAGGCGGTGCCAACGCCGGCCACACCATCATCAATGATTATGGCCGCTTCTCCCTCCACATCCTGCCCTCCGGCTCTTTCTACTCCCATGTGACCAATGTCATTGGCAACGGCGTGGCACTGGACTTGAAGAAGCTGGTGGATGAGCTGAAGGACATTCAAGCACAGAACGCTCCTGCCCCCAATCTGATGGTTTCGGAACGGGTGCAGCTGCTGATGCCTTATCATGTGCTGCAGGACACCTATGAGGAGGAGCGGTTGGGAGGCAAGTCCTTCGGCTCCACCAAGAGCGGCATCGCCCCCTTCTACTCGGACAAATACGCCAAGATCGGCATTCAGCTGTGCGATCTGTTCGATGAGGAACGGCTGATGGAACGGCTGACCGCCGCCTGTGAAGTGAAGAACGTGCTCTTTGAACATCTGTACCACAAGCCCCCTGTGGATCCCAAGGCCATCTTTGATGAGCTGATGGAGCTGCGGGATCTGGTGCGTCCCTATGTAGGGGACACGGTGACCTTCCTGCATGAAGCCCTGAAGGAGGGCAAGACCGTCCTGCTGGAGGGGCAGCTGGGTTCCATGAAGGATCCCGACCTGGGCATCTATCCCATGACCACCTCCTCCCACACTCTGGCAGGCTTCGGCGCAGTGGGCGCCTGCATCCCGCCCACCCAGATCAGCGATGTCATTGCGGTCACCAAGGCTTATTCCTCCTGTGTCGGCTCCAAGACGGAGCCCTTCCTCAGCGAGGTGGAAGGAGAAGCCGGTGACGAGCTGCGGCGCAGAGGCGGCGACAAGGGCGAATTCGGCGCCACAACAGGGCGTCCCCGCCGAGTGGGCTGGTTCGATACCGTGGCCACCAAGTACGGCTGCATGGTGCAAGGTGCGACTGAGGTGGCGCTGACCTGTCTGGACGTGCTGGGCTATCTGGATGAGATCCCCGTGTGCGTGGGCTATGAGATCGACGGCAAGGTGACCACCACCTTCCCGGTGCCCAACCAGCTGGTGAAGGCAAAGCCGGTGTTTGAAAAACTGCCTGGCTGGAAATGCGACATTCGGGGCATCACCGACTATGACGCCCTGCCGGAAAACGCCAAAAAGTATGTGGAATTCCTGGAATCCAAGATCGGGGTTCCCATCAAGATGGTATCCACCGGACCCAAGCGCCATGAGATGACGTACCGGAAGTGATCAGGTACGCATCCAACCATTGGATCGTGTTTTGGAGAGGATATGCTGCGGTATATCCTCTCCTTTTTATATCCATCCCGTGTTTTGTCTGTTTTGTTAAAACCTTCCCTGAATTTTCCTTGCGTATGTTCAAAAACTCCGAACTTGTACTTTTACGCATTGACTCTTTCCCTTTTTTCGGTATATAATATACTCGTTTTATTGGTTGCAGATGTTCTGTCGAAAGACATAAGACACTGCCCTCCCTCCTATTTGATGGCAGAACTTCAACGTTTATTTGGATCATAAAGGATTTTTTGAATATGAGAGTTACGACTGAAACCATTCTGACCGCCCTGGCGCCCTTTGCACCGGAGCTGATTGGGCCGGAGACGGAGTTCATCGAGTATGGCTCCATCGGCAGCACCCTGTTGCTGACCACCCCTGACCGGCTCTACATTGTGTCCATGAGCCAGCTTATCTCCCACAAGAATAAGGTGCCGGCAGCGGCCATCATTTGCTATCGTGACAAGGACGCCCCTGCTGAATTGAGCGCTACCCAGCGGACGAAGTACAAGAAAACCCCCCTGATCCTGCTGGACAAAGAGACTTCCTTCGGCTCGGTATGGGAGTCGCTGCAGGACGATCTGACAACGCCTTACGACCCGCTCCTCTTTCAAAACAAACTGCTCTCTCTGGCGCTGTCCTGCCACGATGTGACCGATCTGCTCACTGCGGCCACCGAATGTACCGGCCTTCCCTTTTCTCTCCACAACACCGTCCCCAGCCTGTTCGCCTACTCTCGCGCCGGCGAGATGGTAGTGACCAATCCTATGGGTGCGGACGTGATGGAGACGTTCTGCACGCCGGAGTTTTTGACCAATCTGCCGGATAACGCCCTGCTGGACTCGGTGCGGGAGCGCAACGGTCTGATGCGTGTGACCCTGCCCAACGGAGTGCAGAAGATCAGCGCCACCATCTATGTGCGGCAGCAGTTCTTTGGGATGCTCTGTGCCTACAGCTTTATGCGCCCCTATGTACCCTCCGACCTGGATATGATCCAGCAGCTGCGGGGCATTGTCAGCCTGTTCATGGAAAACCACAGCAATGATTATGTGGCCATCTCCAGCAACGAACGCTCCTTCATGCGCATCATGCTGGGCAACGAGTTCAGCGAGGAGGACGCTCAGGCGCAATGCAAGCGGTTTGACATCACGCTGCCCGAGGAGATGACCCTGCTGGTGGTCACCAGTTCCGCCGTCTACCGGCACAACCAGGACGTGCCCTGCAACCTCATCCGCCGGTTTATGATCCCCTTGCTCCAGACCAATCTGTGCATCATCTTTGAGCAGTATGTGGTTCTCCTGCTGGACGCCAAGCAGTACCAGCCCCACAGTCCGGAGTTTTTGGAGCTGATCCACGAGTCCATTCAGGAGCACAACCTTCAGGCTGCCTCCAGCAATGTGTTCTACAGCCCCAAAGAAATTAAGACTCAATATGAGTTAGCAAAGCTGACCATTGACATTGGCGAGAGCAAGGATGCCAACAAGCATTACTATGTATTCTCTGACTACTTACTGGATCACATGATCCATCTGTGCAAGCCCTCCCCCATCTTCAAATGTCTCCAGCATCCGGTGTTCATTGCGTTGGAGCGGTATGACGCCCAGTATCACACCGAGTATGTAAAAACGCTGATGTCCTATCTGCGCAACAACGGCGACCTGTCTGCCTGTGCGGCGGAGATGGACATCCACCATAACACAGTGAAGTACCTGATGAAGAATATGCGAGAGATCACCAACGTGGATTTCGACTCGCCCAGTATGTTCTCCTCCCTGTATGTGGCCATGCGAGCCATCGAGGCTTCCAAGACCTTAGATTACTAACAGGGCTTAAAAACCAGCTTCGTCTCCGTTCATTTGAAAGGGCAGTCGGAAATTCAATGCCCGAACCCCCCTTTTGAGCGCTTCTCAGCAAGCCAGCCCCATGAGAGGAATCTTCTTCTCGTGGGGCTGGCTTGCAGTCTGTCTTTTCACTTGCTCGGCGGAAGTGAATTCCGCCTGCGCCAAGGTTTTCCTTCGGAAAACCCTTGTGACGCCGCACCTGCGGCGAGAAAAACACGGTACTTTGTACCGTGTTTTTTAGTCTGTCAAAAATATGGTTCTTTTTTGTGCACAGCACAGAAGCCTCGCAGAGTTCCGTCCTTTTAAGGACGGAAGAAAATCCAAACAGAAAAAACTGGCGGCGTGTACGTCAGTTTTTTCTCTTATCAGACTGGTAAGTGTGCGAACGAAGTGAGTGCATGCACCAGTCTGCAAATTCTCAAAAATGCTTGCATTTTTGAGAGAGGGTGTCGGCAAAGCCGACACCCTCAACCCGTCCTCGGTGAGGACGGGTTTTTCTGTTTTGATTCGGTCGTTTGTTGGTTCCAAAGGCGTTTACGCTTCCTTGTATTTCTCCAGCATCGCTTCCGTTTCTTTGCGTTTGGCTTCCAGTTCTTCCTGCAACATCATGTCCTTGACCTTCATCAGGCGGATGGTGTTGTTGCGTTCGTTCTCATCCAGCTTCATGGAGATATATTTGATGTTCTCCTCCATTTCGGGGATCATCACATACTCCAGCGCGTTGACCCGACGGCGGGTCTTTTCGATCTCCTCCGCCAGCAGCTGGGTGGTCTTTTCGATCTGAGCCAATTTCAGCATATCCTGGAACACCGAAGACAGGGCGTCCACTGCGCCATCCAGCTCACAGGAGGTGGTGGCGAAGCTATAGGGATAGATGTCACCGCTGCCTGGATTCTGGGTGGAAAAGTGGTAGATCGGCGTGTCAACAGACATGATATTTTTAAAACTCATGTTCAATTCCACGCTCTGCTTCGGGTAGATCAGGGACTGCTCCAGCATTTCGGAGGACATGAGGGCGGAGGCCACCGTAAAGGAACCGTGCGCCCGCATGAGCGCTTCTTCCACACGGGTTCTCAGCGCCCGGTTTTCACGGATCATGTCCAGGAACTGCTTCATCAATTCGTCACGCTTGTCCTTCAGGAGCTTATGGCCTCGGACAGCTGTTTTCAGCTTCTTCTTCAGTCGGGTCAGCTCCATGCGGGTTGCGTTTACAGTGGTGGAAGGCATCTGCGTATCCCTCCTTACTGCGCGTCTTTCTTCGGCATATACTTCTCGATCAGTTCCGGCTTGATGCGCTTCAGCTCTGCTTCAGGCAGGATGCTCAGCAGCTCCCAGCCCAGATCCAGGGTCTCAAAGACGGAACGGTTCTCATCGGCGCCCTGTGCCACATAGCGCTTTTCAAATTCGTCTGCGAACTTGGCGTACAGCAGGTCGTTCTCCGACAGAGCGGCTTCGCCCAGGATGGACATCAGTTCCTTGTTCTCCTTACCGGTTGCGTAGGCGGCGAAGATCTGGTTCATGGTGCCAGAGTGGTCTTCCCGGGTCTTGCCTTCGCCGGTGCCCTTGTCCTTCAGTCGGGACAGGGAGGGGAGCACGTCCACGGGGGGCAGGATGCCCTTGCGGTACAGCTCACGGGAGAGGATGATCTGGCCTTCGGTGATATAGCCGGTCAGGTCGGGGATGGGGTGAGTCTTGTCGTCTTCCGGCATAGTCAGGATGGGGATCATGGTGATGGAACCAGGCTCGCCCAGGTGACGGCCAGCACGTTCGTACATGGTGGCCAAGTCGGTGTACAGGTAGCCGGGATAGCCACGACGGCCGGGGACTTCCTTCTTTGCGGCGGAGATTTCGCGCAAAGCTTCGGCGTAGTTGGTGATGTCGGTCAGGATGACCAGGACGTGCATACCCTTGTCGAATGCCAGGTATTCAGCGGCAGTCAGAGCCATACGGGGGGTGGAGATACGTTCGACGGCCGGGTCGTTTGCCAGGTTGATGAACAGGACGGTACGGTCGATGGCGCCGGTGCGGCGGAACTCTTCCACGAAGTATTCGGACTCTTCAAAGGTGATGCCGATGGCGGCGAAGACGACGGCGAAGTTGGATTCGCCACCGTCCAGAACCTTTGCCTGACGGGCGATCTGGGCGGCCAGCTGGTTATGGGGCAGGCCGGAGCCAGAGAAGATAGGCAGCTTCTGACCACGGACCAGGGTGTTCAGGCCGTCAATGGTGGAGATGCCCGTCTGGATGAATTCGTTGGGGTAGTCACGGGCGGCGGGGTTCATAGCCAGACCGTTGATGTCCCGATGGGCTTCCGCCAGGATGGCGGGGCCATCGTCGATGGGGTCGCCCATGCCGGAGAAGACGCGGCCGAGCATATCGCCGGACACAGCCAGGTCCAGGGGACGGCCCAGGAAGCGGATCTTGGAGCTGCTCAGGTTGATGCCGGCAGACGGCTCAAAGAGCTGCACGACAGCCTTATCGCCGTTGACTTCCAAAACCTTCCCTCGGCGGAGCTCGCCGTTGGGCAGCTCGATCTCACACAGTTCGTCGTAGGTGACACCGGAGACCCGGCGGACCACCATCAGAGGGCCGGAGATTTCTTCGATGGTACGATATTCTTTGATCATCAGTCATCTTCTCCTTTCTCTGCGATCGCGGTGATCTGTGCTTCCATGTCGGCGGCCAGCTTGGTGTAAGCGGCTTCGTACTGGTCAGCGGGGACGTTCTTGGCGCGGCCCATATCCACACGGGCTTCGATGTTGAACAGGTCGTTCAGGGAAGCGCCCTTGGCGATGGCGGCACGGCAGAGCTTGTCGTAGTCCAGGATGATGGTGAGCATCTGAAGCTGACGGCCGTGGTCGGAGTAGGAGTCGATGTCAGCAAAGGCGTTCTGCTGCAAGAAGTCCTCTCGGATGATACGGGCAGTCTCCAAGGTCAGCTGGTCACTGGGGGACAAGGAGTCCTTACCGACCAGCTGGACGATCTCGTTCAGGCTGGATTCTTCCTGGAGGATGGCCATAGCCTTGTCACGGTTCTGGAAGAACTGCTTGCCCAGGTGTTCATCATACCAGGGGCGGAGAGAATCCAGGTAGAGGGAGTAAGAGTTGAGCCAGTTGATGGCCGGGAAGTGACGGCGGGAGGCCAGGGAGGCATCCAGGGACCAGAACACCTTGACGATACGCATGGTGCCCTGGGAGACCGGTTCAGACAAGTCGCCGCCAGGAGGGGAGACTGCGCCGACAGCGGTCAGGGAGCCGTTGCGGGTGTCGCCGTTGCCAGAGATGCACTGAACCATACCGGCACGTTCATAGAACTGTGCCAGACGGGAGGCCAGGTAAGCGGGATAGCCTTCTTCGCCGGGCATTTCTTCCAGACGACCGGACATTTCACGCAGTGCCTCCGCCCAACGGGAGGTGGAGTCTGCGATAACGGCCACATCATAGCCCATGTCACGGAAGTATTCCGCAATGGTGATGCCGGTGTAAACAGAGGCTTCCCGGGCGGCAACGGGCATATCCGACGTGTTGGCGATGAGGATGGTACGCTTCATCAGAGATTCGCCGGTGCGGGGGTCTACCAGTTCGGGGAATTCCCGCAGAACGTCGGTCATTTCGTTGCCACGTTCGCCGCAGCCGATGTAGACCACAATGTCCACATCAGACCACTTTGCCAGCTGGTGCTGCACAACGGTCTTACCGGAGCCGAAGGGGCCGGGGACGGCTGCTGCACCGCCCTTGGCGATGGGGAACATGGTGTCAATAATTCTCTGGCCGGAGCAGAGGGGCACCTTGGGGGGGAATTTCTTGACGTAGGGGCGACCCACACGGACGGGCCACTTCTGCATCATGGTCAGTTCCTTCTTCTCGCCCTTGTCGGTGTCGATGACGGCGATGGTCTCCAGGACGGTGTGCGCGCCGGACTGAATGTCAGCGATGGTGCCGGTGACGCCATGGGGAACCATGATCTTGTGGACGGTGGAGGACGTCTCCTGGACGGTGCCGATGATGTCACCGCCGGTGACGGTGTCGCCCACCTTGGCGGTGGGGACGAAGTCCCACTTCTTCTCTCGGTTCAGCGCCGGAACCTGGATGCCTCTGGCGATGGTAGCGCCGGAGACCTTCATGATCTCCTCCAGGGGACGCTGGATGCCGTCGTAAATATTTTCAAGCAGGCCGGGGCCAAGCTCAACGGACAGCGGGGCGCCGGTGGTGACCACTTCCGCGCCGGGGCCGATGCCGGAGGTCTCCTCATAGACCTGGATAGACGCGGAGTCACCGTTCATGTTCAGAATCTCGCCGATCAGGTGCTGTTCGCCTACTCGAACCACGTCTGCCATGTTGGCGTCCTGCATACCGGTGGCGACCACCAGCGGGCCGGATACCTTAACGATTTTGCCCATTAGGTTTCATACCTTCTTTCCTATTTCAGGTTACAGAACAGCAGCAAATTTGCTGCATGATTACAGAATGTCTGCGCCGACAGCCCGTTCCACGGAATCGGTGATGTTCTTCATCCCGATGCCCAGGGAGCCGGATTTGCCGGGGATCAGGATGATGGCCGGAGTGACCATATCCTTATATTTCTTCACCTCATCCTGCATCTGCTCAGCAAACTGCTCGGTGAGGTAGATGATGGCGGTCTCGCCATCCCGGGCCAGCCGGTGGAGTGTCTTGCGTGCCTCCTCCGGCGTTTCCGCCGGATAGACGTCCAACCCCAGGGTCTTGAACCCCAGCACACTCTCTCGGTCGCCCAACACTGCGATCTTATACATAAGCGTTACGCAACCTTTCCCGGATCACGTCAGCAGGCAGATCTGCCAGACGACCCGTCAGAATGATCCGAATGGCGGTGAACTCGTTGTCCTTGGCGGACACATAGCCCAGCATGGGCTGTTCACCGAAGGGGATATACTTGGCCTTCTGCATATAGGCGTTGAGTGCGTTGTCACACGCCTTTTCAAAAGCAGTCAGGCTGCCGCCCTGGATGGCCTGAACGCCGGCTGCGGCCGCTTCCTCGAACAGGGAGGAGAAATAGATGCTCTCCAACGGCTCTCCGTCCGCCGCCTTGACCACAGTGGCAGCCGGAATGGCGCCGCCGGGGAAAAGGACGGTGGCCAGGAAGTCGGCATCCCGTCCCATCCGCAGCACGCGAACGACGCTGCGCAGGTTGGCGGCGTCCACCAGCATCTGGACGTAGCCCAGCAGGAACTGGGAGCCGGAGTCCTTGGCCAGCTGCTCCATCTCCTGGAAGTAAGCCTGATCCAGGATCATATCCGACCGCTGAGGATCTCGGGTCTTGCCCAGGACAGCACGGGCTTCCACGATGGCATCCGCCATGACCTTGGGCAGGTCGGTGAACTCGCTGCGCTTGACCGCTTCCGCCAGGGTTTCCGGCGCCACTCGGCCGGTGTCCACCAGCAGGCGTTCCGGATCCAGTCCCAGGGCTTCGCACTTGAGCATGGCCTTGGCGTTGTGGTAGTCATACTTGACCTTGAACACGTCCAGGATCTCCCCATCAGGAGCCAGATCGTTCAGCGTCCCAAACAGCTCCTCTCTAGCCTGAGCCAGCATAGCGTCCACCGTGTCCACGTTCACTGCCTGCAATTCGGGATAGCCGCATTCTGTGAGCACCTTGGCCGCTTCTTCCACGGTGCCAGCCTCCAGCATCCGATCCATCCGTTCCCGTTCCAGCAGGGCGTTCTCCATGGCGCGGATCCTTGTGGAAAGATGCAGATAATCTGTATCTTTGATTCTTTTAGACAATTTTTCGTCCCTCCTTATAACAGGAGCGCATCACGCGAAGAGCGCCTTGGTCACGTCGCCCACAACCTCGTTGCGAACCATCCGTACCAGGGTCTCGAAGGTGCAGTTCACTTCCACATCGCCGTCACAGATGAGCAGGCCGCCTTGGAAGTCGCCCGTGGTCGGGGACAGGGTCAGCTCCGCCGTCTTGCCTGCCTTGGCCAGCAGGCCGTTGGCTTTGGCGGTGACTTTGCCGCCGAAGGCGGCGCGGTCTGCCTGGGAAAAGATCAGCTGTTCCTTGCCGGAGACAGAGGCGCGGACGGCTAGATTGGCCAGCAAGTCCTCATACTCCCCTTCCGGCAGCTGGGTCAGCTTTTCATAGGCCAGCTGGAACGCCTCGTCCAGCAGTGCCTGCTTGGCAGCCAGCTCCTGCTTTTTGGCATCCATCTGGGCGCTGCTGTTCCGGCGCTGACGCAGCTCCGCTGCGCTCTGCCGGCTCTTTTCCAGGATCTCCGCCTCCGCCTGCTTGGCCTGTGCGGCATAGCGGGCGTTGATCTCCGCCGCCTGGCGGTTCGCTTCCGCCAGCACTGCGTCGATCTCCTGCTGGGCATCCGCCTGGATCCGTGCAGTGATTTTTTCAATACCAGTCATTTGTTCCGATACTCCTTTCCGTATCTGTAGGGAAAGGTGTCAATTAGCCCCAAGCCTGGGTCAGGAACAGGATCATCAGGAAGGAAGCCAGCAGGCAGAGGATGGCGTAGAATTCGACCATGATGGTCAGAACGATGCCCTTGGACATTTCTTCCGCACGCTTTGCCACCAGTGCGACACCGGAAGCGGCGCAGCGAGCCTGTGCGATGGCGGTGAAGTAGCCGCCCAGAGCCATGGGCAGGCAGGCCAGCAGATAAGCAAAGCCCTGTGCCGTGGTCAGTTCCATGGGGCTGCCGCCCAGAACGCCCAGCTGGAGCATGGCGAAGAACCAAATGACCAGGCCGTACAGACCCTGGGTACCGGGCATGATCTGAAGGATCAGGCAGGCAGAGAACTTGCTAGGGTCTTCTGCCAGAACGCCGCTGGAAGCCTCGCCGACCATGCCGACGCCTTTACCAGAACCTACACAAGACAGAGCAACGGCCAGAGATGCGCCGATGATTGCGATAGTAATGCCCATTTTATTTTTCCTCCTCAATAATGTCTACGTATTTCGTGTTGTATTTCAAGGGTTTAAAGGGGATGCCGCCTTCTTTGTAGAACTTCCCGAAGAATTCCAGATATTGCAGACGGGCATCGTGGACATAGGTGCCGATCAGGTTGACACCGATGTTAAAGGTGTGTCCGATGAGAAAGACCACAAAGAACACAATGATGTTGCCGGGGAGCGCGGCGATGGTATTAAAGACCATGCCGATGACGCTGCCGGCCAGCATGAGCGCCATCAGTCGGGCATAAGAGAGGACGTCAGACAGCCAGCTGGTGATATCATAAAGAGAAGTGATACCGCCCATAATTTTTTTGATGATACCGCCCTCTTTATGCCGTCCTTGGGTCAGGATCAGGGACAGCGCACCCAGGATAAGCACCAGGGGGGTGTCACAGAAGACCAGGACGGCGATGCCGGCAAAGACGATCCACCAGGGCACCACGTCAAGGATGCCCTCCAGGGGTTCGTGATCCCGGAAGCCCATATAGATTCGGATGCACTGGCCAAAGACCAGGTGGACACAGCCGATACAGATGGCGATGATGAGCACCTTCAAAGGATCCTCCACCGGGTTGACCACGATGCCATCACAGAAGGTGGACAGCCAAGCCGGGAACTGATCCTGGGTGATGCCCAAGAAGGTCTCGGCGAAGGTGGTGACGGAGTTGCCAAAGAAGCCGCCGGCGAAGATGCCGCAGAAGGTGATGCTGCCGCCCAGCCATCTGCCCAGGCTCATCATATAGCCCAAGGTGTTCTTCGGTTTGTACTTCTTCTGGATGATCGTGCAGGCCAGGTAGATGATGATACCATAGGCCACATCGGCGAACATGAAGCCGAAGAAGAAGATATACCAGAAGAACATCAACGGGTTGGGGTCGATGCCATCGTAGGCGGGCAGGGAGTACATCTCCGTGACCATATTGATGCCCCGCATCCATTTGGGGTTGGCCAGCAGGGTAGGCACCGTGTCCCCCTCCTGGGGATCGGCCAGCTCATAGGCACAGTCCAGACCGGTCAGTTCCCGTTCCAGCTTGTCCAGCTTGGGTTCTTCCACCCAGCCCTCCAGAAAGACGATGGTGCCATCGGTCAGGAACCGATCCTTCACCGCCTCCTTGGCTTCCTGCTGGGTCAGTTGGTCGATGGCCAGCTTCAGCTCACTGCGCTGGTCGCCCAGTGCCTTGATCTGCTGGATGGCTTCCTCGCGCTTTGCGTTCACCTCTGCCAGCTTCTCATCCAGCTGGGCAATGTTCTGGGCTGCGCTGCCCTCCATCCCCTTGAACTTGACTACAGAGAAGCCATAAGGTTTCAGAACGCTGGATGCTGCCGAGGCCGTCTCTTTCCACGCCAGCAGAACCACATAATGCAGCTCCTTGCTGGAGTGGATAGCCACCAGCTCGCTCTCCGGCGCACTTTCTGCCAGCTCGCCCCGGATGGTCTCCAAAGAGGCCGCGCCCGGCAGGGTGCCCAGGGTGATCTCCACGTGCTCCGTGGAGTCCAGATCCAACGGCTCGCTCATGGTCTCCCATGGCACCAAGCCGTCTCGGGCAGATCTGTACCGATTTTCTTCGGTGTACAGCTGCGAGATCTCCGCCACACAATCGTTGATGGCCGCTGCCGCTGCCTGCGCCTTTTCCTGGCGGGCAGCATCGAAGAAATCCGCTTCGGAAATGTCCGACCGTTTGGTGAACAGGCTGCCCTTCACGGGGGCGTACTTGTCCAGCGCCTTGAGGGCGCTCTGCACCGCCGTGATCTGTGCCTTCACCGCGCCCTGGGCGCCGGTGTCCTTGGCCAGCAGGGCAGTCCATTCCGGATCAGTCAGACAATCCTCCGGTTCTGTCACTTCCACACAACCAACATGAAGCAGCCGAGTCAGTAATTCGTCCCGTTGTTCCTCCAGGGCGATTGCCCGCAGCCGCTTCATCTTGACGATCGCCATCAGGCATCCACCACCTTTCTGACAATCAGTGACGCCGCTTCTTCAAGCCGCTTTTTCGCGTTGGTCCGTAATGCAGCACAGTCCGCATCGGCCTGCTGTTTGATCTTTGCCGCATCCTCCGCCGCATCTTTCTCGGCCTGCGCCAGCAGTTCCTTTCCCTTTGCGTCTGCTTGCTTTTTGGTGGTCGCCAGAGCTTCCTGGCCAGCCTTCTCCGCATCGGCCAGCCGTTTCTTGGCTTCCAGGACAGCTTCCGCCTTCCGATCCTTGGACTGCTGTTCTGCCTGTGCCACCAGTTTGACTGCTTCCAGAGCCATCGTCTCACCGCCTTCCCTTTGTAAATTTTCAACTAAAGCTGTATGCTCAGTCAGGGCTTTATTATACCTCTTAACATATAAAAAATCAATCGGCGGAAAAAGAGCGAGACTCCACAGGAATCCCGCCAAATTTTCCAACATTTCCCTTTCCGTTTTCACCGCTCCATCCCGTGCAGGCTGTTCAGTCACTTTCCTGCACAAAGTGATGTTTCCTCAATTTTCCGTCCTGATTTCACGTTGTTTTCCCCATTTTTCATTCGTTTTCCAACTCGAACTGCAATTTTCTTTTCCTGTCTTTCGCTTTTGCGATATCCATTTTTAGGAATATCCAAGAGCTTCATTTTTTATTCACATTTTGCACGGAAGCGGTATTTAAATTTTGTATACTTCTACCCTATCCTTTTTTCAAAGATTTTTCCGAAACCACCCGTTCCACCAGGATCCCAGACACCTCATAGGCCACTTTCTCCACCACATCTGACCCGATGACCTTCCGATAGCGCCGGCTTTGCAGTCTCCCGCGGACGCACACGCGATCGCCCACGTTCCACCAGCCCGCCCGCCGTGCTTGGCCGCCCCAGGCGATGCAGGGTAAGTAATCCGCCTTCCCGCAGCCCCGATTCACCGCCAAGAGCAGGTCTGCGATCTCCCGTCCCAGGGGCGTGCGCCGGTAGACCGGCTTGCGGCAGAGGTTGCCCACCAGGCGCACCTGGTTGCTGTCCTCCTGGGCAGGCGCAGGAAAGAGCGCCTGTACCCGAACGGTGATGACCAGCTTGCTGCCCTGGCCGGAGTGATTGTTGTAGGAGCGCACCTGGCCAATGACCCCCACCCGATCGCCAGGTCTGCCGTCCAGCTGTTCCAGCTGTGTGCGGGAGAGAACGAGGTTGAGCAGATCCTCAGCGCCGGAGAGACGGAGACAGCGGAGCGGAAAGGTAAAGTAGTCCTCTCCGCCTGCGCTGTGGGAGTAGATGGGTTCTTGGATGACCTCGCCAGACAGGGCGGCGTAGTTGTTCTTTTGTTCTCTGACCATGGGAGTCCCTCCACATTTTATAAGTTGTCTTATGGGTATGTGGGAAACTTCAAAATTAGAACTGCCTGACAATGGTCAAGCCCCGCAGGGCGACTTAAGCTTTTTGGGTTCCCCTTTTTCACGAAAAAGGGAACTGGGGTCCAGGGGCAAAGCCCCTGGTCGCTGACCGCAGTCAGCGAAATTCCCCTTAGCCTTAAAGAAGCGCAGGAGTGGGTGAATTTTTGGCATAGCCAAAAAGAGGGAGAACCCTCGCCGGGGGTTCTCCCTTCGTTGTGCTTTACCTATCCAGGGAACCCCCGGGTAGGCTAGTTATAGTTGCTATTCCCGCTACTCCTACCTGAACCTTCCCCCGCCTGTTGACAGGCGGGGCCTACGCTAAAAACTTGCCACTGGCAAGTTTTCTTAACGCTGCGGGGTTCTCCCTTCATTATGCTGTAACTTCTCTTACACCACCTGAAACAGATAAAACTTCAAGTAACTGGTCTCCGGCACGTTCCAAAGAATGGGGTGATCTGGCGCCTGCTGCCGTGCCTCGATCTGCCGCAGGGACACGGCAGCATCCCGTGCCGCCGAACGGAGCATCTGCCGGAACAGGTCATCGGTCATGAAGTGAGAGCAGGAGCAGGTGGCCAAGTAGCCTCCTCGGGGCAGCACCTTCATGGCTTTCAGGTTGATTTCCTTATAGCCTCGGATGGCGTCCCGGACGGTCTTGCGGCTTTTGGTGAAGGCAGGCGGATCCAGGATGATGAAGTCATAGGGGGTGTGCTTCTGCTGCGCCAGGTCGGTGAGCAGTTGAAAGACATCAGCGGTGATGAAATCCATCCGGTCGGACAGGCCGTTGACCTGTGCATTATGGGCAGCCATTTCAATGGCCGAGGCGGACACGTCCACGCAGGTCACATGCTTTGCCCCGCCCAGTGCGGCATTCAGGCCGAAGGAACCGGTATGAGTAAAGCAATCTAGGACATACTTATCTTGTGCCAATCGTTTCACCGCCTGGCGGTTGTATTTCTGATCCAGGAAGAAGCCGGTCTTTTGACCGTTTTCCACATCCACCCCGTAGCGGACGCCGTTTTCGGTCATCTCCGTGACCGTCTCCGCCGGAGTGGGCAGGTTGGGCAGCGGGTGCCAGACCTTCATCTGCTCCATCCCCTCCAGCTCTCGGATGGCCACATCGTCCCGCTGGTAGATGCCGGTGATGTGCTCACCTAAGCGGGTCAGCTCATCATAGAGGGCTTGAAAGACCACGTCCTTCACCTGCTCCATGCCCAGGGACAGCACCTGCGCCACCAAGATGGAGCCGTAACGGTCTACGGTCAGGCCAGGCATCTGATCTGCCTCCCCGTGGATCAGGCGGCAGCACTGGAAGTCGGCGCCGGGCATGACGGTCTTGCGGTAGGCGATGGCGTAGGCCACTCTGCGGCGCCAGAAGGCGGCGTCGAAGCGGTCGTTGGCGTTGCGGGAGAGCAGGCGGACGGTGATCTTGGAGCGTTCGTTATAGAAGCCAGTGCCCATATAGGCGGAGCCGGCAAAGACATCCACCAGACCGCCGTTCTCCGGCGTCCCCGTCTGCCCTGTCAGTTCGGCCCCGTACACCCACGGGTGGCCGTTCTTGATGGCTCGTTCCCCTTTCGCGGTGACCTGTACCGCCGGATAGCTGCGCTGCTGTTTCATCCTGTCATCCTCTTCTTTCCTGTGTCGTTTTCTGAACTGACATCATACCATACCTTACACAAAGGAACAAGTCTGAGGACGACAAATGTCTTTCTTTCTACTTTTCACACATTGTTTCTTGCTATTTTGCCCGTCCCGTACTATAATACTTAAATCGTGTCTTGGTTTTACACCATTCCTACTACAGGAGGTCCTTTCATGACCGTTACTGATTTGAAAAAAATGCTCACCGCCGGTCGTCACGCTCATTTAATCGGAATCGGCGGCGTTTCTATGTTCCCCTTAGCAGAGCTGTTAAAGGTGCGTGGCCTGGTCATCACCGGCTCAGACGCCCACAAAAGCCCCAACGTAGAACACCTGCTGGAACAGGGGTTCCATGTGACCATCGGCCACTTTGCCGAGAATGTCCAGGGGGCAGATCTGGTCATCCGCACTGCTGCCGTCCATGACGACAATCCGGAGATCCAAGCCGCCCGCGCTGCCGGTATTCCGGTCTTTGAGCGGGCACAGGCGTGGGGCGCCATCATGATGGACTACCGCAACGCCATCTGCATCTCCGGCACCCACGGCAAGACCACCACCACCTCCATGTGCACCTATATCGCCATGGCCGCTCACTCCGACCCCACCATCATGATCGGCGGCAATCTGCCCCTGCTGGGGGCCGGTTATCGGGTCGGCCACGGGGATACCATCATTTTGGAGTCCTGCGAGTACTGCAACTCCTTCCTCTCTTTCCGCCCCACCATTGCGGTCATTCTGGACATTGAGGAGGATCACCTGGACTTTTTCAAAGACCTGGCAGACATCGAGCACTCCTTCCGCACCTTCGCCAACCTGGTGCCGGAGAACGGGGTCATCATCGCCAACGCCGACGATCGGAACACCATGGACACCTTGGACGGGGTGGATCGCCCTTTCACCACCTTCGGTCTGGGCAGCTACGCCGATGTGTACTGCGAAAATCTGGAGTGGAACACCGGTCTGCCCACCTTCGACCTGTACCAGGGCGAGGAGAAAAAGTGTACCATCACCCTGCAAACCCCCGGTCTCCACAACGTGAAGAACGCCCTGGCCGCCGCTGCTGCCGCCCTCTATATGGGAGTGGCGCCGGAGTTCATCGCCCAGGGCTTGTCCGCCTACCGCGGTGCAGAACGCCGGTTTGAGTACAAGGGAGAGATCAACGGCGCCAAGGTCTATGACGACTATGCCCATCACCCTGGTGAGATCCATGTGCTGCTCCAGATGGCCAAGAGTCTGGGCTACAAACGGGTCATCTGCGCCTTCCAGCCCCACACCTACAGCCGTACCATCGCCCTGTTTGACGAATTCGTTCAGGAGCTGAAGGCAGCGGATCTGGTGCTGCTGGCGGAGATCTATCCGGCGCGAGAGGTCAATACCACTGGCATTTCCTCCAAAGACTTGGCCGCCAAGATTCCCGGCGCAGAATTCTATCCCACCTTGGGCGAGCTGGAAGCACGGCTGCGCCAGCTGGCGCAGCCTGGTGACCTGATCCTGACCGTGGGAGCCGGCGAACTGAACCTGGTGGCAGACGCTTTGACCCAGGATTGTCATTAAACTCCGCTTTTTTATTCGATTGCGATGTGCGCAAAAACCCATCGCCCTCCCTACTTCACCTGGATGCTTTTCGTAAAGTTTTTGTAAAAAGCGTGCTTTGGTGGGAAACACAACGCTGTTTCCCACCATTTTTTCTTATTTAGAAGGGGCAAAATAGGCAAAATTCAACAATAGAAAGGGTGCTTTCTTTTCCGTTAAGGCAGGAAATGGCGCATTTTTCAGTGGAAACCGGCACTTTCACCATAATTCCGCTGGTTCGAACCTTTTTTTCCACTTCATTTCCAACCTTCTGCTGCCGCATCCTGGCACATCGGCTTGAATTGTCCAGTTTTTTCAGCGTGCGTCCAAAGCCCTCCTGGATTTCCTATGGCTTTTTTGTACAAATAAGCTGAATCCCCCAAAGATTTTTGTGCAAAAATTTGATTTCCCCGCTTTTGTGCAATTTGACCATAACTGAGCAAAAAACTTTGTCAAACCTTTATCAATCTTTTTTCGTTTCCCTATTGCAACATGACGAAAAAGCAGGTATACTAGATACAGTAGCAATGGTTAAAAAGATAACAATGTTGAATGACTCGTCTCGATCCTCGTGACCCTGCGTCTTATTCACTTGTATTTCTTTCAACCACATTGCAGTACCGGCTGAACTTTCGCTTCAGCTCTTTACCATTCATTCAAATTCTGTAGGAGGGATTTCGTAATGGCATTTGCAATTCTGGAAACCAAGGGCGCTATCGCTGTCTTGACCGTCAACAATCCCAAGGCTCTGAACGCTCTGAGCCCCGCTGTGCTGCAGGACATCGACGCTGCCATCGACAGCATCGACCTGGACACCGTTCGCTGCCTCATCATCACCGGCGCTGGCGACAAGAGCTTCGTGGCAGGCGCTGACATCTCCGCCATGGTACATATGAGCAAGGCTGACGCCTGCGCATACAGCAAGATGGGCAACGACCTGTTCCTGAAGATCGAGCATCTCCCCATCCCCGTCATCGCTGCCATCAACGGCTTCGCTCTGGGCGGCGGCTGCGAACTGTCCATGAGCTGCGACATCCGTATCTGCTCTGACAACGCTATGTTCGGTCAGCCCGAAGTCCAGCTGGGCATCACCCCCGGTTACGGCGGCACCCAGCGTATGGCTCGTCTGGTGGGCGCTGGCATCGCAAAGGAACTGATCTACACCGCTAAGAACCTGAGCGCTCAGGATGCATATCGCATCGGCCTGGTCAACGCTGTGTATCCCCAGGAAGAGCTGATGGCTGCTGCTGAAAAGCTGGCTGGCAAGATCGCCAAAAACGCTCCCATTGCTGTCCGCCTGTCCAAGAAGATGATCAACGACGGTCTGGCAATGCCCATCGCTGACGCTGTGGCAATGGAATCCAACCTGTTCGGCAACAGCTTCGAGACCCACGACCAGGTGGAAGGTATGTCCTGCTTCCTGAGCAAGGAAAAGCCCAAGCCCAAGGCAGTCTTCACCAACAACTGATTTGGTGCAATGCGGAGGGCACAGCCGTGCCCTCCCCTACTGAAACTCGTAGAGATAAGATTCTGAATAGCGTGCTGATTTGAGAGTCTTTTTCTTAATATTATCTGTATTTACTCTTGAGATCATATCTTTTGAGTAGAAATTTATAACAGGAGGAACACAAAATGAAAGTTGGCGTTATCGGCGCTGGTACCATGGGTGCTGGCATCTGCGAAGTTTTCGCAAAGGCAGGTTGGGATGTCGCTATGACCGCTTCCAGCGCAGCTTCCGCTCAGAAGCATAAGGACAAGCTGGCCGCTGGCTATGCTAAGAGAGTCGCTAAGGGCAAGATGGCTCAGGAAAAGGCTGACGCTATCCTGGCTAAGATCGTCCCCGGTGCTAAGGAAGACATTTGCGGCGATTGCGATCTGATCGTGGAATGCTCCAAGGAAGAAATGGGCATGAAGAAGTCCATCTTCACCGACCTGATGGGTATCGTTGGCCCCGACTGCATGTTCGCTACCAACACTTCTTCCCTGTCCATCACTGAAATCGCAAATGGCCTGGATCGTCCGGTCATCGGCATGCACTTCTTCAACCCCGCTCCTGTCATGAAGCTGGTCGAAGTCATCGCTGCTGAACAGACTCCTCAGGAAATGGTCGACAAGATCGTTGAGATTTCCAAGGAACTGGGCAAGACTCCCGTCGTCGTCAAGGAAGCCGCTGGTTTCGTTGTAAACCGTATCCTGGTTCCCCTGATCAACGAAGGCGCTTTCGTTCTGTCCGAAGGTCTGGCATCCGCTGAAGATATCGACATCGCTATGCAGCTGGGCGCAAACCATCCCATGGGCCCCCTGCACCTGGCCGACCTGGTTGGTATCGACATCGCTCTGGCAGTTATGGACGTTCTGTATGCAGAATTCGCAGACAGCAAGTATCGTCCCTGCCCCCTGCTGCGCAAGAAGGTTCGCGCTGGCAAGCTGGGCATCAAGACTGGCGAAGGCTTCTTCAAGTACTAAGTTAAACTGTCTCTGTTCTAAGCTGGGGGAGGTTCTCTCCCCCGGTTAGTTCAAATATAAAAGTAGGAGGATTCATATATGGACTTTAAATTGAGCAAAGAACATGAAATGGCTCGTAAGATGTTCCGCGAATTCGCAGAGAATGAACTTGAACCCCTGGCTGTAGAGATCGACGAAGAAGAACGTTTCCCTTGGGAAAACGTTGAAAAGTTTGCTCGCTATGGCATGATGGGCATTAACATCCCCAAGAAGTACGAAGGCGCTGGCGGCGACAACCTGATGTATTGTATCGCCATCGAAGAAATCGCTAAGAAGTGCGCTACTTCTTCCGTTGTCGTTGCTGCTCACACCTCTCTGTGCATGGGCCCCATCATGGCTTTCGGCACCGAAGAGCAGAAGATGAAGTGGATCCCCGATCTGGCTTCCGGCCGTAAGATCGGTGCATTCGGCCTGACCGAACCCGGCGCAGGTACTGACGCTTCCGGCCAGCAGACCACCGCTGTCAAGGATGGCGATGACTGGATCCTGAACGGCAGCAAGTGCTTCATCACCAACGGTGATACCGCTAGCACCTACACTGTTCTGGCTGTTACCGATCGTGCCAAGGGCTATCGTGGCATGACCATGTTCGTGGTCGAAAAGGGCATGCCCGGCTTCTCCACCGGCGTCCATGAAAAGAAGATGGGTATCCGTGGTTCTTCCACCACCGACCTGATCTTCGAAGACGTTCGTGTTCCCGACGCTAACCGTCTGGGCAAAGTCGGCCAGGGCTGGCAGGTTGTCATGCACACCCTGAACGGCGCTCGTGCTGGTGTTGCTGCACAGGCACTGGGCATCGGTGAAGGCGCACTGGATCTGGCTATGAAGTATGTTCAGGAACGTATGCAGTTCAAGAAGAAGCTGTCCAAGTTCCAGAGAACTCAGTTCGAGATCGCTGACATGCACACCAAGCTGGAAGCTGGCAAGCTGCTGGTTTACTCTGCTGCATGCAAGGAAGACGCTTACAACAAGGGCGACAAGACTCAGGACTATGCTATGGATTCCGCTATGGCTAAGCTGTTCTGCGGCGAAGCTGCTTCTGACGTCACCCGTCGTTGCGTCCAGCTGTTTGGTGGCTACGGCTACATCCGTGAGTACCAGGTCGAACGTATGATGCGTGATGCTAAGATCACCGAAATCTACGAAGGTACTTCCGAAGCTCAGAGAATGGTTATCTCCGGTCAGCTGGGCATTAAGTAATATAAGGAGGTTTGTGAATAATGAAAGCAATTGTTTGTGTAAAACAGGTTCCGGATACCTCCGGCAAAGTTTCTGTTAATGATAACGGCACCCTGGATCGTGCATCCATGGAAACCATCACCAACCCCGATGACCTGAACGCTCTGGAAGCTGCTCTGCAGCTGAAGGACGAAACTGGCTGTGAAGTCGTCGTCGTCACCATGGGTCCTCCCCCCGCAGAAGGCATGCTGCGTGAGTGCATCGCTCGCGGCGCTGACCGTTGCGTCCTGATCTCCGGCCGTGAATTCGGCGGTTCCGATACCTTCGCAACCTCTCAGATCATCGCTGCTGGCGTCAACAAGGTTGGCGTAGGCCCCGAAGATATCGTTCTGTGCGGCCGTCAGGCTATCGACGGCGATACCGCTCAGGTCGGTCCCCAGATCGCTGAAAAGCTGAATCTGCCCCAGATTTCCTATGCTGCTGACATCAAGGTTGAAGGCAACAAGGTCGTTGTTAAGCGTATGCTGGAAGACGGCTTCATGATGATCGAAGCTCCCACTCCCTGCCTGATCACCTGCATCAAGGAACTGAATGAGCCGCGTTATATGTCCGTTGGCGGTATTGTTGATTGCTACAGCAAGCCCATGGACATCTATGACTACGAAGCTCTGAAGGACGATCCCCTGATCGAAAAGGATACCATCGGTCTGGAAGGCTCCCCCACCAACATCCTGACTTCCTTCACTCCTCCCCAGAAGGGTGCTGGCATGATGCTGGAAGGCGATGATGCTAAGACCTGTGCCGAAATGGCTGGCATCCTGCTGAAGAAGCAGCTGATCTGATAGAAAGGAGAACACATTAATGGCTGAATATGATTTCAAAGACGTCGCCGCTTTCAAGGGCGTATGGGTATTCTGTGAACAGCGCGGTGGCGAAATTATGCCTACCGACGAAGAACTGATCTCTCGTGCTCGCATCCTGGCTGACGAACTGGGTGAAGAAGTTGTCGGTCTGACTCTGGGCGGCAAGGGCATTGCTGAAAAGGCAAAGGTCCTGGGCGGCTATGGCGCAGACAAGATCATCGCTTATGAAAGCGATCTGCTGGATGTCTACACCACCGACGCTTACACCAAGGTTATCGTTGACTCCGTTAAGGAATTCAAGCCCTCCATCCTGCTGATTGGTGCTACCAACATCGGCCGCGACCTGGGCCCCCGTATCGCTGCTCGCCTGCACACCGGTCTGTGCGCTGACTGCACTCACCTGGACATCGACAGCGCTAACTATCAGGACTTCCTGAGAGAAGTTTCCACTCTGCCTGAACCCCGTATTGCTGGCACCGACTTCGCAATGGTTCTGGGTGAAAAGCATGACGTTTCTCGCGACCTGAAGATGACCCGTCCCGCATTCGGCGGCCATCTGATGGCTACCATCATCTGCCCCCG